>ERZ795055.508-NODE-508-length-36730-cov-6.814206_pt1 | contig 36730 bp, 24 predicted proteins | sample MGYA00375139_ERZ795055 | MGnify/ENA primary metagenome ERZ795055 (study PRJEB30184, sample SAMN05720283) | anaerobic digester metagenome | isolation source: active sludge of municipal wastewater-treating anaerobic digesters | place: USA | collected 2015-01-23 ... | reverse complement strand
CAGAACATAGGATATTCAGAGGATTTTTCAGCCTTTTTCTCAGAACAACCTGATATTAAAGTCACAACAATAAAAAGCAAAATTAAGATTGAGTTTTTCATATGTCAGTTAATCTGATTAAATAAAATTTTATGTTTAACCACAGAGCACTAAGTTCACACGAAGAGCACAAAGGTCATTATTAATTAAAGTTAAGTCAGTTTTGATTATTGGCTATTATTATATATGTCTCTGAAACTCTGAAACCCTGAAACTCTGAAACTCTGAAACCCTGAAACCCTGAACAATCACTTATACGCCGCTTCCACAAACGCTTTATATTTTGAAAGTATAACAGCTCTTTTCGGTTTAAGGGTCTGTGACAGCATCCCGTTCTCAACCGACCATATATCCGAAGTATAGAAGCTCTTTTTGATCATTTCATACTCAGAAAGGGTTTTATTGATCTTTGTCACTTCCTTATTCAGGATAGTAACGACTTCCTTACTGCCAATCAGTTTTTCATCATTTTCTCCTGAATTCATATTATTTTTTGCACACCATTCACGAATCTCTTTCATGTTCGGGATTATTATTGCTGATGCGAATTTCTGATGTTCTCCGAATACAATACAATTATCTATGAATGAAGACTCCCTGAGTTTGTTTTCTATCATCTGGGGAGCAATATATTTACCCGACGAAAGTTTGAATATCTCCTTTTTACGGTCTGTTATCATCAGATATTTTCCATCCTTTAGATAACCGATATCTCCTGTATGCAGCCAACCTTCTTCATCTATTATTTCGCGTGTGGCTTTTTCATCCTTGTAATAACCTTTCATTACATGCTGACCGCGTACCAGTATTTCCCCGTCATCAGCAATTCTGAGTTCTGTATTGTCAAGAGGAGTTCCATTGGTACCGAGAACATTATTTGCAGGAGGGTTTACGGATATAACCGGTGAAGTCTCAGTCATGCCGTAGCCCTGGTACAGACGAAGTTTTGCAGCAGTGAATAAACGTATTATGTTCGGCCGGATAGCAGCGCCTCCGGTTACCACCCACATTTCATGGCCTCCGAGATTATCGCGCCATTTGCTGTAAACAAGACGGTCTGCCAGCCTGTGTTTTAAACGGTAAAAATATCCTGTCTTTTTATTATCGAATTTATTCGCAAAATGCCATGCCCACCTGTAAATGATCTTTTTAATACCTTTCAGATTTTTCCCCGCCTCCTCAAGCTTTGAATACATCATTTCAAGCACCCTGGGTACGGCACAGAATCCGTCGCCATGGAAACTCGCCAGATCACGGGCTATTGTCGACAGACTTTCAGCATAATAAGTACTGATGCCAAGCTGCTGGAATTCATAGTTCATGGTCCTCTCATAGGCATGACACAAAGGAAGAAAGCTGAGCATTTTATGCCGTGGTCCGGCCGTTTGTCTTATGGCATGGCCGTAAGAATCAAATGTTAGATTCCGGTGTGTGAGCATGACACCCTTCGATTCACCGGTCGTTCCTGAGGTGTATATAATGGTTGCAACATCATCAGGTGAGACTTCCTTCTTATTACGCTCTATTTCAGGATCATATTTTCCTCTGTTCTGCTTTCCCAGTGAGATCAGATCATCCATGCAGAATCCGCAGTCGCAGTTATCTATTGTCATAAATTCTGCAGTATGATCCATCCTGGCTATTATGGGAGTAAGCTTGTTGTACAATGATCTGCCGCCCAGAATAATAAGTTTTGCATCGCTGTGATTGAAGACATGAAGGAATTCCCCTTCACTCAGGGTCGAATATACAGGGACAAAGATAAGCCGTGCAAGAGTACAGCCCATATCGAGGTAGTTCCACTCGGGACGATTATTGCATATTACTATAATCTTGTCCTCCGGTTTGTATCCCTTCGCAATAAGCCCGCTGGCTACATTCCATGATGCTTCAATATACTCATCAACGCTTACTTTTATCCATTTCCCATCGGAAATTTTTGCGAAAATGTCGTCCTTGCGAAATCTGGTCTTCAGAATATCAAGATAATCAAAGGTTCGGGTAGGTATCATGGCCGGATTATGAAAATGCAAAAATAAAGAATTTTCAATGTGTCCCGAATTATATTTCCGGATTATCCTTTATGTTTTATCTATCGGATATTACCACTTCATTATCAGTTGAAATCGGCTACAGACCGGGTGCAATAACCGGTTTTGCCGGTGTCGGATAAGAAGGAGGAGTAATTTTCAACTTACCCTGCTGATCCAGCAATTTTAATGCTTCACTGACAGCACGCCCGAGCTGAGGATCGATACCTTTCGAAAGAGAAACTGCATCTTGCCTTACCTCGATATCCGGTGCGATCCCTTCATTTTCCGCTATCCATTTTTTATTGACCGGATCAAAAACTGCATTATCGGGAGCAGTGATCGATCCTCCATCAACCATCAGATAATGGACCGAAGATTTAACAAGGCCTCCCCAGGTACGGGTGCCGATCAAAGGTCCGATTTTTTGCTGTCGGAACACCCATGGGAAAAAATCGCCTCCCGAACCTGACATTTCATTTATCAGAAGCACCTTTGGTCCCAATATTCCTGCGGGTAAGCGGAAAGGTATTCCCCCTGGCGCCTCATTAGTTATCGCTGCTCTCAGTTCCCGGTTCATCAGATCAACCATATAGTCATCCAGAAGTCCTCCTCCGTTGAACCGCTCATCAATTACAGCTCCTTCCTTATCCTGCTGGGCAAAGAAATAGCGGTTGAAAGAGATGAAACCACCACCGCTTGTATTTGGTACCCATACATAAGCTAGCCGCCCGTTTGACAATTTATCTACCAATCGTCTGTTATCCTCCACCCATGCTCTGACACGTAAATTGGTTTCGCTGGCAATGGGTTTAACAACTTCCTGCCATGACCCTGCAAAATCAGGGACTTTGTTTATATGAAGTGTTGTCTGTACATCAAGTGTTCCGTCAAGGAAAAGGTAAGGATCATCTGCATCAGTCAGTTCTTTACCATTGATCCCCACCAGATAATATCCTTCCTGGATCTTTATTCCAGGCCTGTCCAGAGGACCTGACAGTTCGGGATTCCAGCTTTCTGTTGTGTAAATACGCCTGATCTTCCACCTTTTGTTGTCTGGTATAAGATCAGCTCCCAGCAATCCTGCAGCAGTTTTTTCAACTTCGGGAAAATCACCTCCACCAACAAAACTATGTCCAACCGATAATTCACCATTCAATTGATCCAGGACGTAATTAAGATCAGTACGATGTCTGACATAAGGTATCAGCGGGGAATACTTTTCATAAACTTTATTCCAGTCCCTGCCGTGCATACCCGGATCATAGAAATAATCCCTTTCATAACGCCAGGCTTCCTCAAATATCTGTTTCCATTCCTCTGATCTGTCAAGCAGTGTTTTAAGTGATATTTTAACTGATTTGCCATCAGCGCCGGTAGCAGAGGAAGTATTTATTATCTTCCAGTCGCTCCCGATTTTTGCAAGCATTTTGTTGCCATCGCCGGAAACAGATACCTGTGTGGCACCACTTATAAATTCTTTGGCTTCCCGCTTTTCCAGAGTGTATTTTTGCAATACAAGCCCTGTAACATCAGGTTTTTGCTGGCCAATGAACAGTGTTCCGGATGGACCGGCAATTATCAGGCGGTAATTACCTCTGGACAGAGGCATTGATATGGTCCGCCGTTCAATGTTTTTAAAATCAATAACTACAGAGACCGGTTCCTTTGTTCCTGTTTTAGTCGTATCTTTCTGCTCAGTTTTTTCCTTCACCTGCCTTTTTGATGTCGTTTTGACAGCAGCGTCCGGTTTCTTTTGTTCAGCAACGCTTTCCTCATCACTGCGGGGTTTAAAGGGTGAAAGATCATCTCTTTTAAGATTTATTATATAGACCCCATAGGTAGGATCGGATGTGATTGAACTCGTATTTGCCCATCCTGAACCAAGCGCCAGATTAGTACTGGCCAGAAAATACAGATGATGTCCGTCTCTGTCCCAGGCAGGAGAAAAAGAATCGGCAAAGGAGTTCGTTAATGTAAATATACTGTCACTTTTAGCTGACCAAACCCTGATCTGTCTGAAATTATTCCTTCCTGTCTTTGTAAAGGCCAGCCATCCTGAATCGTGTGACCAGACAAGTCCCATGTTTCCTCTCTCCATATTGGTCCCGGCTGTATCAATGGTCCGTATTGTACCTTTCAGAACATCCACGATCCTCAATCTGACCTTATCGTCGACAAAGGCAATAAGCTTACCGTCGGGTGCCCAGGCTGGTTCCCATGCCATTTTTGATTCACCGATTGAAATTATCCTTGGTTTTGAAAGGCCGTCCTGTGAAGCAATATGCAGGGCATATCCTTTCCCGCCTGCATCTGAGAACCATGCTATCTCGTTACCTTTGGGTGACCATACAGGAGCATGATCAGCAGATCCCGATGTTTGTGTCATATTTCTTGCATCCCCATTCTCAGCAGGAATTGTAAATATTTCACCACGTGATTCCATCAGCATTCTTTTTCCGGTGGGGGAAAGAGAAGCTGAGGTTATGCTTTTGGTAATATCTTCCCATTTGGTCTCTGCCCATGGAAAATCACCTTTTACAGTTATGTCCAGCTGCCTTGATCTATTCGTTGCTATTTCCAATATATGAAGGTATCCGTCGCGTTCATAAGCAAGATTATTACCGGATCCATCCAGCCATTTGATATCTGTACCTGTAAAATTCGTGATCTGTTTCAGGTCTCCTGATGAGGGATTGAATGACCAGATGTTACAAGTCCCGTCGCGGTCCGAAATAAAATAAATATTGTCTTTCAACCATAACGGCTGAATATCGGTGGTAGACTCACAAGGTAAGAGCGTCTCGCCCTTGTCAGCCAGATTAAGAATGATCAATGGAGTATTCTGTCCGCCACGGTAATTACGCCACTCTCTGTCCCAGCGTGTTACCCTGTCAATTACGATCCGGGTGCCGTCAGGAGAAAATGATCCGTCAACAGCCCATTGATCAGTCAACACTTTTGATGGCCCTCCCTTCGTTGATACAATCCATAATCTGGCATATGAAGCAGGGGCATTATCTCTTGCTGTTGCATAAATTATACTATTACCGTCCGGTGTCCACCCACAGACGATGGCTCCGCTGGGATGCCAGGTGAGCCTCTTTGGAGTACCTCCTTCAGTTGAAACAATATATACGGCCTGGTTCCCTGAACGGTTGGAATTAAATGTTATCCATTTCCCGTCAGGTGAGAATTGCGGATTGCTTTCAACAGCCTGAGTACTGGTGATTCTCAGGAGATTCTGATTATCAAAGTCTGTTACCCAGATATCGCCACCATAGGTAAATGCGACCTGAGATGAGCTGATCGAAGGCTGGCGTAACAACCTTGTACCCTGCGAATGAACTGCAGAACAGACAACAAACAAAAAGACCGTGAATATTGCACGAAGATATTTAACGGCTTCACAGATAGATAAGCCATCAAACCACCCGCAGGTGAAATACATTTTAAATGTTCGGTTCATTTGATTTTAAATTAATTTTTTGTGGAAATTTTCCATTTTACCAGGTCCGGGTCATTATCCTGATCAGGTTGATAAATTAAAGAAAAAAATATACTTATGAAAATAAATTTTACTTAACTGATCATGCTTTCAAGATAACTTAAAAAAGATCCTTGATGCTAATAACTGAGTGTATACAGTGGTTAAGTAATTTTTAAGATTTCCAGGGTAACATTTTGTATCTTTATGCATGGCTGGTCCGGCATTAAAACAACAAATATCACTTAGCTATAAAATCAATTACATAAAGTTATAAAATACAAACACTGATCGTGATGAACTACCTGAAATTAACCTTAATTCTGATCATGGCTTTTCTTACATATTGTAATGTAAGTACTGTAAATGAACTTCAGGTAAAAATTGATCCCGTTAAGATATTCACCACTCCCCCCGAAAATGCAAAACCCGGAGTATTATGGATGTGGATGGGATCAAATATTTCCCGGGAAGGGATAACGAAGGACCTGGAAGCATTGAAAGATGCAGGCTTTAACAGGACAACCATGTTTCATCTTTCGGATATTACAACTTCTCTTTCAGTTGAAATTGGCAACAGACCGGGACCTGAGATAATATCCCATACCAATCCGTATTGGGATATGGTACGTTTTGCTGCAGAAGAATCCTTACGGCTGGGAATGGATTTCGGAATTCATAATTGTCCGGGTTATGAAACAAGCGGAGGGCCATGGATAACCCCGGAACACTCAATGCAGGACCTTGTCTGGTCGTCACACAATATCAGGGGAGGGAAAAGAATAAATGTAAAACTGACTGAACCTGAACCGGACCTCCGGTCAACAAACTATATTCCTTTCGTAAACCGTGAAACCGGGATTGCCGAAAAACCTATAATTCCTGAAAGAAGAACTTATTATAAGGATGTGGCTGTTGTCGCGGTTCCTGACAGGGAATATATAAGTGAAGATGAAGTGAAAGATCTCACAGAATTAATGCAGCCTGACGGCACCCTGAACTGGAATTCCCCGGAAGGAAAATGGACAATATACCGTTTCGGGCATACAACAACAGGCGCACAGATCTTCCCGGCACAATGGCAGGCTACGGGATTCGAATGTGACAAGATGAATCAGGAAGCCGTCGATTTTCATCTTGATCATATAATTACTGAAATAAAGGAAAATCTGGGAGACCTGATCGGAGCGGGTATCACTCACGTACATTTCGACAGCTATGAAGCGGGAATGCCCTCATGGACTCCAAAAATGCCGGAGGAATTCCTGAATCGGAGAGGATACGACCTTACACCCTTCCTGGCCATATTTGCAGGGAGGAAAATAGGTACGGCAGAGGATTCCCTTAAATTCAGAAATGATTTTGAAAGAACAGTAAAAGATCTGTACAGAGATATTTACTTTAAAACAATATCTGAAAAACTTGCAGCTGCAAACCTGAAATTCCTTTCAGAACCTTATGGCGGACCCTGGGTCGTTGAGGAAGTGATGCCGTATGTGGATAATGTAATGACCGAATTTTTCACAGATAATGGTGTCTTTTCTCCATATCAGTTTGAAATAACCGTTGAAGCTTTAAGAAAAGATGGTAAGAATCTTATCGAAAGTGAAGCATTTACCGGTCGTCCTCCTTACAGCAGATGGACTGAAACGCCGGCATGGTTAAAGCCTGTCGGAGATGCGGCATACTGTGCCGGATCGAACCGTTTCATTGTCCACAGATTTGTACATCAGCCCTGGGATGATAAATACAGACCGGGGGCAACAATGGGCCTGTGGGGAACCCATTTCGACCGCACACAGACATGGTGGGAACCGTCAAAAGCCATGGTAAAATACTGGCAACGGTGTCAGGCACTTCTTCAATGGGGAAATATTTCCCGGTCTGAAGATGATCTTAATACTGCAGATATGGATTCCGGACTTATTATCAAACATATTCATCGCAATCTGGGAAATACTGATATTTATTTTGTCGCCAACCTTTCTCATAATACCGGAAAAGCAACCTGCAGCTTCGGTATCACAGGGAAACAACCTGAATTATGGGATCCTGTAACCGGGAGTATGAGGGATCTCCCCGATTTCAGGGAATCCTCTGCTGAAACTTCAATTCCCTTATTTTTTGATGATGCTCAGAGCTTTTTTATTGTCTTCAGAAAGAAATCACACGGAAAATCTTCAGGAGCAGAAACTAATTTCCCATCAATAAATGAATCGATTACAATTGAAGGACCGTGGCAGGTAACGTTCGATCCGGCCTGGGGAGGACCGGAAAAACCTGTTACATTCAATAAGCTTGAAAACTGGATCAGCAGGCCGGAAGCGGGAATCAGATATTACAGCGGGACTGCAACCTACAGAACTTCATTTGATCTGCCTGCAGATACAAAAATCAGCAGAAAGCAGGAATTCAGTCTTGATGCCGGCACTGTAAAACATATAGCAAGGATAAGGCTGAACGGGAACGATCTGGGAGTCATATGGACAGCTCCATTGAAAATTAATATCCCGGGGGGTCAGCTGAAAAGGACCGGCAATAATCTGGAAATAGAAGTTACAAATGTCTGGGTTAATCGTCTTGTGGGAGATGAGCAGGAGCCTCCTGATGCGGATTGGGCTCCTTCACACTGGGGAAAGGGTACGGGTGACTACCTGAAGGAGTTCCCCGGATGGTTTGTGAATGATCAGCCAAGACCATCATCACAAAGGTATTGTTTTACAACCTGGAATTACTTCACCAGAGAATCACCACTTGTAAGCTCAGGATTGCTGGGACCGGTGAAACTATTGGAATCAACATATTAAAATACGTTTTTTAATACGTAGATTAATACGTTTTTTAATACGTAGATTTAGAGAATATCACACTTACACACTGCCTGTTTTTAAAGAATAGCATTATCCGATCTGATAATTTTGGTAATTTTAGCCCGGTGAGTGAGGATTTAATACTATAAATCATGAAACGAGTTATAAGCCTTTACATCCTGTTAATTATCATTTCAGTAACTGTTATTGGACAGGGCAGACGCAGGTCAATGACCACAAATCCCAATTCGGGATATGCAAACTTCAATGAAGCTGCAGCAGGATACGGACTGGGGACCACATCCCTTCCGAACTCAGGATATTATTACGGAGGAATAACCACACATGGTTACCAGCTTAATATATACGGGTTCAACGTTAATCAGAGCTTCTTTGCAGGATTGGGATCCGGCGCCCTCTTCCATGAAGGGGATCCGCTGATACCGCTTTACCTCGATCTGAGATTCTTCTGGAATATTAAAAACATTTCTCCATATCTTATGGGTGAAGGAGGTTTTCTTTTCAATCCGAATGATGTTGATAAGAAAACCCTTCTGATAATCAATGCGGGCGGCGGAGTTCAGTTTAACTTCTCCGATAATTTCTCGGTCAACCTTGGTCCCGGTATCGGCATCCAGATGGGAGTTGACGGAAGACGTTCATTTGCTTTTGCAAGGGTAGGTTTAAATTTTAAAGCAAGGTAATTTTACTTTTACAGATTATCCTGCTGATCTGCTTTTTTACCCCTTACCCTAAAGGGAGAAAGCAGAAATATCAACCTGCTCCCCCTGGGGCCCATAGCCGTCAACTTAAAGTTTTAGAGATCTATAGTTTCCCCTCCTTTTTTAAGGAGGGGTGGCCGGGATTGCTAATTTTGAAGCGTATACAATTGTCCTTTTCCCGGCCGGGGTGGTTAAAACGGAATTAGCAAACTTGTACTAATTTCTCCGGACAAAAAAACCACCCCGGCCAGAACATTTATATTTCAGCCTATTGGATGATCTTGTGGTCTGGCCACCCCTCCTTTGAAAGGAGGGGAAAGTTATCTAACTATAATCCAGATAATTACATAAGTTTTCGTAATTATTGCATTTCTTGAGTTGACGGCTATGCCCCTGGGGCCGGGGTAAAAGCTACATACTTCCATGATATTAATGATTTTGGAAATTTAGACAATTGTCTTATCTTTACAGACAAATTTCCACACAAACAAAATATAATGGAAAAACAATCAACCCATAGCAGTAATGACGGTAAAACAGATACTAAACAGTCAGTTACCCTCAAAGGAGAGAATCTCAAAAAGGAAGGTCTCCTGAATACACAGATCAGCAGGGAGTTAAAGAAATATATTAAGAATACAGAATTTAAGAATCTGGTCTCACCTGGTAAATCTGATCTTACATTAACAGGGTTTCTGAACAATAAGCTCCTCATTGTCTATACAATCAGGAAAGGTATCCCCTATTCTTTGTTTGCCCTTATCAAGGATTATACTCCATTTACACTCAACGACTGGGCAGAATACCTGAACATTTCGGGTAAATCACTTACAAGATACAGCCAGTCAGACAAATTCTTTAAACCGATCCATACCGAAAAGATCATTGAACTTGCTGAGGTCACAAACCTTGGCCTGGGGGTTTTTGGTTCTGAAAATAAATTTAAAATGTGGCTTGAAACTCCAAATTATGCCCTTGGCAATCAAATACCATTTGAGCTTCTGAAAGATTCATACGGTAAAGAGATGGTTATGGGAGAACTTACACGCATCGATCAGGGAATCCTTGTTTAATGGAAGTCTACAGGTTATCTAAAAAGAAGTGGGCATCCGAACTTTCGGGTAAGGGTGCTGCACTTAAGGGAGCCCGCTGGAATTCCCCCGGGACTGAAATTATTTACACTGCATCAAACAGATCACTGGCAATGGCGGAAGTTGCCGTTCATCTTACACTTGCAACATTACCGGATGATTACATGATGGTAACCATTTTAATTCCCGATGATGTTTCAATCATTACTGTGCAGGAAAAAGATCTTCCACGCTTTTGGAACTCATTTCCCTATCTGCCGGTGACTCAGACCGTGGGAGATAATTTTATCAGGGAAAACAAATATTGTCTGTTGAAAATACCATCCGCCGTTACCAAAGGTGACTTCAATATTCTAATTAATCCTTTCCACCAGGATTTCAGCAGGATCAGGATTAAAAGCATTGAACCATTTCCGTTTGACAAAAGGATCTTTAAATGAGGGAATAATTCTTCAGAAAGAAAATTCCTAAATTTTTTTGGTAAATTACATCATTATTCAGTAATTTTAGATACCTTAATATTGAAATAAGGCATTTTAAATCTGATCCGTTGCTTTTCTGTCTTCTCAACTAAAAGAATGGATGATATATATTTAAAACTCTGGAATTTCCTGAAGTCTCCTTCCGGAGATATTCCTGACAATGCTACCTTCAGCCGGAAACTCAGGTCATTTCTGATGCTTTTTTTCCTTGAATTGCTCCTGACCATAATCCTGATACTTATTTTCAAAGCACTTCATGAAGCAGGCATATTACCCACGAATGTTCAAAAAGTCCTGTTTTTAAAATCCACGCGCTCAGGATGGAAATTCCTGCTATTATTTGTTCTGATTGCCCCTGTATCCGAAGAAATTATCTTCAGACTGAATCTGCGTATTAAGGAGAAGTATCTCATATTCAATATACTTATATTTATTATTGGGTTATCAATGATATTGATAAATATTTACAGGGCAAAGTGGTTCAGGATTCTGGTTCTTGCTTCAGGCCTTGTCGTACTGATTTTCTCGTTTTTTATGAGATCCATTATAGCTCCTTCTTTATTAAACTTCTGGCACAAAAGGTTCAAATGGATCTTTTATGTAACGGCTGTCATTTTCGGTTTAGTCCATATCTTCAATTATAATCTTGATAAAACAGGCTATTTCCTGCCTGTAATACTTGTTTTTCCCCAGTTTATGATGGGCTTGTTTTTCGGATTCACCCGGCTCATTCTCGGATTTGGCTGGGCATGTTCATTTCATGTACTGCATAACTTTACATTTATTGCACCTGCCTTATTAACAGGGCTTCTTGCGGGAACCGGAAGCTATTCATTCAGTATCCGTGAATGCAATTCTGAAAAATTCTTGAATTATCACAGGGTTACACCCGATACAGTCGAATTCGACCACTTCAGACTAGATGATATATTTTCAATTCTGTTCATAGAAGATAAAAATAATTTTGTATTTGATGATCCCTCTGTTGAAGACAAAATATTGAGTGTTGAATTTAACAGAGCTCCGTCAACCGCCGGGAAGGTTCTAAAGAGTTCACGGAAAATTGTAGCTGATGAAATATTGAAAAAGTATAATCTCAATATGAAAGCTGAATTTATGACCCGGGATATACATGAACTCCGGATCGTTGATTCTGTTAAGCTTAACAATTTCCGTAAATTAGTACCTGACTCCGTTAAAACTGGAAGTTATACATCTGTCAGTACTAAAGAGATTTATATTCACAACAGCGGATTGAAATTTGTTGCCCGGATTCTGTCAGAGAACCTGGGTGAAAATGTGTATTACCGGATGAAAAACAGAAGTAGATATGACATAACACTGCCTAAATCCGGATTTGATGATCTGAATCGTTTACTTTCAGATAAATACGGATTACTGCTTACAGGAAACAAAGAAAAGGTAAGGGTATATAAAATATCATCCATGGAAAAGCCAGGAGCGGGGACGAAATAGTCCACGGGAAGGCCCAAATCTGTTTTACTTTTCGTAACCCATCCTTATCAAACTGTCAAAAAACAGAATCCGGAATACCATGTTCATTTCACAATAGTTCCGTTAATAGTTGTATTATTGAATACAAGTCCTTCAATAAGGCCCTCAAGCCTGTTGTTCTCCTTTACATTTGTCCAGGTACAATTCATAAGATTGATATTCACTACATTTTTCAGATCCTCAAAACCGGCTATATATACCCCGTATCGACTCTGCTGACACTTAACATTGTCGAGATATACATTTCTTACAACCGGCGGGAAATCCCTTGTACAGTTCTCTGCAGGTTCATACACCAGATTGATCTTCAGCACTGCTTCGCGACACTGACCAACATTTACGTTACGGACATATATATTCTCAATAACACCACCGCGGCAATTATTTGTTTTTATCCTGATAACCCTGTCAAGCGACGGGCTGTTCATTTCACAATCCTCAACAAAAAGATTTTTGTAGCCTCCGGAAATTTCACTGCCTATAACAACTCCGCCGTGTCCGTTCTGCATACGGCAGTTCCTGACAATAATATTTTCACTCGGGATATTCCATCTCCGGCCGTCAAAATTTCGTCCCGACTTTATTGCAATACAATCATCGCCCGTATTGAAGAAACAATTTTCAATAAGTACATTTTTACTTGATTCCGGGTCACAGCCATCGCCATTGGGAGCTCCTACAGTGTTCATTGTCACACCTCTGACTGTCATATTCTCACACATAAGAGGGTGGATGGTCCAGAAAGCAGGGCGTGTAAGAGTAACATCCTGTATTAAAATGTTTTTACACTTATAGAAGTTTATAAGCTGAGGCCTCATATTATCGCCTTTCCCCATTATCCTTTTTTCAACAGGGGTCCCTTTCTCATTCCAATCCATCAGAAGAGGCCTGCCTCTCATCTCCTTCCCCGGAACAGCAGCCAGCCTTCTCATCCCCCACCAGTTCTTTACGGAAGAACCGCCGTCGATCGTCCCCTTGCCGGTGATGGCTATGTTCTGCTGCTCATATGCATATATCATCGGGGAAGTATTATAACAATCCATCCCTTCCCACCGGGTCAGAACCGTGGGATACTGATCAATATCATCAGAGAAAAGTAATACAGCGCCTTCAGATATATGAAGATCCACGTTACTTTTCATGACGACCGGACCCGTATACCATGTACCTTTAGGGATCATAACAGTCCCGCCACCTTTACTGCTGCATAATGCTATGGTTGAGTTGATAACCTTATGGTTAAGAAATACGGGATCATCAGGCACTGCTCCGTAATCTGCAATGTTATATGTCGCCCCGTTAATAACCGGAGCCTTGATCTGCTTCATTATCTTCGGATAAAGTTGTTTCCATGCACTCTTCGAGTCATATGTTTTTTCGGCGGCAAAACCGAAAATCAAAAATGCTGCCAGAATCAAAGCCAAAAATCTCAAGTTTTTCATTACAGAATTATTTTAGAATGTTTAAGTCAATATGATTACAAATGTATTGTATTTGTAGCCATAAAATATTTAACAACCGGGATGTAAAGACAGTGTTAACGTATCCTATTTGAACACCCTTGTCCCGAAGATGAACTTTTCTTTCCACCAGCTGTCATCAAGCGATGTAATTGTCACTCCGTTGGTCGATGATGTATGAATGAATTCATTATTCCCAAGATAAATACCGGAATGGGTAATAAAACGCTGTGTTTTGTATGAGCGGATAAAAAATACCAGGTCTCCTTTTTTCAGCTCATCCTTTACAGTGATGATCTTACCATATCTCGCCTGCTCCTCGGAGTTATGGGGCAAAAATATGCCGTATTTTTTAAATACTGCAACAAGCAACCCCGAACAATCCATGCATCTGGAACTTGATCCACCCATACAATGAGGCACCCCAAAATATTGTCTGGCAGTTTCAATTATCTGATCAGGGCTGGTGTTCCGGGTATCAAGTTCTTTCTCAGAGCCTGACCCGAGAAATTCCCTGAGATTAATACTTTCAGCACTGTTCTCAATATTTCCAAATACACGTTCGGGGTATGCCCTTTTAGCGCAATATGAAATAAGTAATTGAAATATGAAAACAAGCAGAATTGCACTCCGCTTTTTATATATAAGAGATAATTTCATCAATTGTTTTCTGCTATATGGCGGTATAAATATGGGAATATTTTTTATAAAATTGACAGAGGGGAAAACTATGCAAATCTATGTCCTCTTTAATTTTATTTTGAATGGTTATTTAATAATTTGGTTTTCAGTAATTTACTTCGAAACTAAAGGACTAAATAACCCTATCCCCAACCTCCCGCTGTTGCGGGACAGGCTTTCCCCTTAAGGCTAAGGGGAAGGGTGTCCACTAAAGTACCATCTTTAGTTACCCCCCTTCCCTTAGCCTTAAGAGGCTGTGTGAAAATCCTGATCTACCCCCCATCCCCCCAAGGGGGGCTTCGTAAGCATCAGTAATTCAATAAGTCCCCCCTGGGGGATTTAGGGGTAAAACAGCACCAGGAGGATTTTCACACAGTCTCTTAAGGGAAGGGGGAACAAGGGGGATGGGTTAAAATTACTATTTAGGGGAAGGGTGTCCTGGGGGATGGGTTCAGGCATTGAATATTTTTCAGGAATGCAATTGAATACCACCGGGACTTTTTCACCGTTTTAATTCATGGATCATTTTACCGGATGAAAAATATTTGGAAGTCAGCTATAATAACTGTTGTGGTCCTGATCACAATACCGCTTCTCTTTTTTATATTGGTTTATTCCGGCGCTTTCGGTCATATTCAATCCGTAGAGGAACTCCGGAACTTCAGGAATGCCGAAGCATCAGAAGTTTTATCATCAGAAGGCCTGCTGATCGGGAAGTTTTACACCGAAAACCGGACGAATATCACTTATGAACAACTGCCTTCGCATCTCATCAATGCGCTTGTAGCAACGGAAGATGCACGTTTCTTTGAACATCAGGGCGTAGATTCGAGGAGCCTTGTAAGGGTTCTGCTGAAAACGATCCTTCTGAACAGATCAGAGTCGGGAGGAGGAAGTACAATAACCCAGCAACTGGCCAAGAACATGTTTGGAAGGAAAGGTAACGGCAGGCTTTCGATTTTCGTTAACAAATACCGTGAAGCCATAATTGCCGGCAGACTTGAAAAGACATTTAGAAAAGAAGAAATACTTACCCTCTATCTGAATACTGTATCGTTCGGAGAAAATATTTATGGTATAGAAACAGCAGCATCAAGATATTTCAATAAAATCACTGAAAAGCTCCGGCTTGAGGAATCGGCTATGCTTATCGGTATGCTGAAGGCTACCACTCGCTATAATCCGGCACTGAATCCTGAAAAAGCCCTGACAAGGAGAAATGTCGTCCTGAAACAAATGGAGAAGTATAATTATCTGGAACCCGATGCAGCCGATTCCCTGTCAGGGTTACCGTTAAGCCTCAGTTACAGGAAAACTGAATCTGAAGGATCAGCTGATTATTTTCTTGTTCAGGTGAAAAGAGAAGCTGAGGAGATATTGAATAATATTGCAGCTTCCCATGGTAAGACATGGGATATTGAAAAGGATGGTCTTATTATTACAACAACACTTAATCTGACTCTCCAGAATTTTGCCAGACGATCATTCGCTGATCACCTGGCAATTATGCAGAAACATTTCCGCGATCAATACAGCAGTCCGTCAGGACGAAAACAAGTCACCGGACTGACAGAAGCCATCCTGGATGAGAAAAACCTTTCGCACAAGGCAGATGAGAAACGCCGGCAGGTGATCTTCGACTGGAAAGGTACCTATACCGATTCGGTTTCCATAAGAGATAGTATAAAGCGGGCACTGACAACACTTCATGCCGGACTGCTTGCGCTGGATCCGCAAAATGGCGCTGTAAGGGCCTGGGTCGGTGGAATCGATTTTACAACCCACCCTTATGACCAGATTCTTGCGAGAAGACAGCTTGGGTCTGTTTTCAAACCGATACTATATGCACTGGCATTTGAAGAAGGAATTGAACCCTGCCATTATCTTGATAATGATTCTCTTGTTCTTTCAGAATATAAAGACTGGAGTCCTGAGAACTTCGATCATTCATATGGAGGGAAATACTCACTTGCCGGAGCTCTGGCCCGGTCGATGAATATCCCAACCTTCAACCTGTTCCTGGAACTTGGTTTCGAAAGACTCGATTCACTATGGAGAGAGATGGGATTTTCCTTTCAACTTGACAATACTCCTTCACTTCCGCTTGGAACTGCCGAAGCGAATATGGCGGAAGTTGCAGTAGCTTATTCAGCTTTCGCCAATGGTGGATATAAAGTAAGGCCCTGGTCGGTTGCTTCAATCATAACGCCCGGTGGTGATATCATCTATCATCATGATCCTGACCTTGTTTTCCCGAAAGTGCTGACGGAAAGATCCTGCCTGCTTATCAGCGCCATACTTCAGAAAGCTGTAAATGAAGGTACGGGAAGTTCAATGAGAACAGCTTATGGCGTAAACTCTCCTTTTGCAGGTAAAACAGGAACCTCACAGAACTATGCAGATTCCTGGTTTGCTGCTTACAATCCCAAACTTGTCATTTTAGCACGGGCAGGCGCTTCCTCTCCGGCAATACACTTTAACAGTCCGGCCTTTGGTACAGGCAGCGCCCTGGCACTTCCACTTGTGGCAATGACACTCAGAAAGACCGAATCATTTCCCGAAACTGCAGGAGAGTTCATAACTCAATTTCCGGTTTTACCTGCTGAACTGGCAGAAGCGCTCGATTGCCCTGATTTCAAAGAGGATGGCTTCCTGGATAAGCTCATGGACATTCTTAAAAAGAGCGAAATTGATAATTTCTATAAAACAGAAAGAAAAAAGAGATCATTTCTCGAAAGATTATTCAGAAGAAAAATTCCCGACTAAATCATATAATCTGGTTTATTTACAGGATTTCATTATTTTAGTCTGCTTACCAAACAGTAAAGAATTGTATAATGACTTTAAAACTCTTACATACTATTGGACATAAACAAAACATCCTCAGGGTGTTGACAACTGTTGTGATTTCCTTCCTTCTTTTAAGTCCGGATCAAAATTCAGCAGCCCAGTCTCAGGATGAGTGGCCTTGTTTTCACGGACCCGACCGGACGAATAAATCAGGGGAGACTGGTCTGTTACAGAGATGGCCTTCGGGAGGTCCTCGTTTACTTCTCACTTTCGAAGGTCTGGGAGAAGGCTACAGTTCTGTATCAATAGCTGATGGTTTGCTCTATACTGCAGGTTCTGTGAATAAGCAACCTTTTGTTTATGCTTTCGACCTGAAAGGGAAACTAGTATGGAAAAAGCCGGTCGGAAAAGCCTGGACAACCACAGCGTCCTGGGCCAGTTCATATACCGGACCAAGAAGCACTCCTACTTATGACAACGGTGTGGTTTATTTTCTTGGTGAGATGGGCAGACTTGCAGCATTTGAAGCTAAAACCGGTAAAGAGATATGGCAGAGGGACCTGAGGGAGGAATTCATCGCCCCGGTTCCGGAATATGGTTATGCAGAATCGGTAATGATAGACGGGAATAATCTTTATGTCAGACCGGCAGGCAAAAAAGGGCATCAGATATGTCTTGACAAAAAGACAGGGAAACTGATCTGGGCAAACACCCGGATCCCGGGTATAGAAGGATATACATCCCCTGTAACAGGGATGATCGGTAGCTATAAACAGGTTACCGGGGCCAGCGCCGTATCCTATTACGGTGTGGACACAAAGACAGGCAACTTTCTATGGAAAGTTGATGTTATTAACCAGCAGGATTGCAATATCAGTGATGCAGTGTTGTTCAAAGATTATGTTTTCATTTCCAGCGGATATGCCCTGGGAAGCATGCTTTACAAGCTGAACGTATCAGGGAATGAGATCAAACCGGAAAAAATATGGGAATCGAAGTTAATGGACAATCACCATGGAGGTGTCATCCTTCATAACGGATACGTATATGGATCAGGAAGCAGGGGATCGAGAGGATGGCACTGCCTTGATGTAATGACCGGCAAGCTGATGTGGAAAGCCACAAACGATGAAGGATGTATTACTTATGCCGACGGGATGCTCTATACTCTCGAACAGAGAGGAACGATGAGGCTTGTTAAGGCAAGCCCCGAAAAGTATGAAGTCGCCGGGGAATTTAAAGTCCCCTCAGGCGGAACCGGAATGTACTGGGCACATCCTGTCGTCTGCGGCAAAAGACTTTATATCCGACACGCCGATAAGCTTTTTGTTTATGATGTGAGCAGGTGATGGCACAGAGCGCAGAGCACAGAGCAAAGAGCAGGGGAGAGCAATGAGGGATGAGGGATGAGGGATGAGCGGTGAACTCAGGGAGCATAACGAAGGGAACCATCATAATCACCCATAGAAACAACAGTCATGAACAGAAGCTGAGCCATATCCTCCAATATCTCCGGATTTATTATGTCTATATTATCTCCGGGGAGGTGGTAATTATTCCTGGAACCATAAGTTGCAAAACTCAGTGAAGGTACACCGGCACTAAGGAATCTTGCAGCATCAAGTCTGGGACGGCCAAGATTTGGAAAATTGTTTGTGGAGAGCGGCCGATGGATATATTTCTCATTTGCTTCTTCAACAAATTTCCATAATCCAGGAAAATTTCGGCCGGCATTTGCATTGATAGAATGGCCGATCCCGACGCCATCCATGTTGAGCAGAATGCTTTTTTCAAGCGGGAAAACCGGGTTTTCAAGATATGCTTTTGATCCTATAATCCCCTGTTCCTCGGCACCGAATGAAAGGAACAGAACCGACCGCTTAAGCTTTATTTTATGCTCAGTAAGAGCTTTTGCGACACCCATCATCACAGCGACTGCCGATGCATTATCATTTGCTCCCGGGATTATCTCATAACAACGGCCAAGATGATCGAGATGTGCCCCGATTATAATTACTTCTTTGCTCAAAACCGGATCGGTCCCTTCAAGCAGACCAATAATATTGCTTCCGTGTCCGTCGGGAAAATACTCAGTTGTCATTTTAATTGTGACAGTTTTACCGGTATTAAATGATGCCGGTTTCAGGTTTTCCCTGATGCCGGCGATCACCTTATCATGCGATTTACCCGTTCCGGCGAAAATATCATTTACCGCTTCACTGCCAATATGGACATATATAAAATCTTTGTTCCAGGCATTATTGGGATTCGCGATTGGTCCGTAATTATAAAGCATCCCCACAGCTCCATGTTTTACGGCATTATTCAGTTTTGTCTGATGAAATGAATGTCCATACCATGGATTGAATTTTTCAGCACCTGCCGCGGGACTTACGGGAGCTTCAGGTTCAATAAGGATTATCTTTCCCCTGACATCTAAATCTTTATAATCATCATAGCCCAGCTCCGGTGCAGAGATCCCGTATCCTGCATATACAACCTCAGCGGTTACCTCTCCGCTCCCTGATGTGGATCCTGGCATATAATCAGTAATATATTTATACTTTTTGAGGATAGTCCCTTCCTTCCCCTGTTTAAGATGAAGCGATACCCCACAATCAGGATAAACAAGAGTATAGGGTATATCAAACCACTGGAACCATGTTCCTTTTTCACCGGCAGGCGTTAATCCCCATTCCTTGAACATTGAAGCAAGCCATTCTGCACATTGTTGATACTCAGCTGTGCCGGTGAGCCTACCGGCATATTTCTCATCACATTGGATCTTTACATATTCAAGCAGATCATGACTCGAAATTGTATGCATTGCAGAAAGTACGGGATCCGGCTGGGTTCTTTGCTGAGCGTATGTTGTAGCAGTCAACAGGAGGGCTATAAATAGTATCAGTCTGTTATTCATAATCGGTAAGATATATTGTCCAAATATTCTTCTGATTTATGTGTTTTATTATTCCTTATCAACTCTTTTTGAAAATTTTTCGGTATATCTCGGACCCATATCAGGGTATTTTCTGAGAAGATCTTCAATATCCTTCAGATCATCCGGTGTCAGTTTAATATCAGCCGCACCGGCATTTTCCGCAAGATATTTTCTCTTTTTGGTTCCGGGTATCGGAATAATATGATCTCCCTGTGCCAATATCCATGCAAGAGCCAGCTGTGCCGGAGTGCAGTTCTTATCATTAGCCAGACCTGCAAATGCTTTAGCCAGTTTCCTGTTATTCTCATAGTATTTACCTGAAAACCGGGGAAGCTCCTTCCTGAAATCCCTTTCACCTATCTGTTCCGCATCCAGCTTATCCGTTATCAGACCCCTCACAAGCGGACTGAAAGGAACGAAAGTGATTCCTTCAGCTTTGCAAAAAGGAAGTATTTCTTTTTCCACATCACGTGTAAGTAATGAATATTCACTCTGGAGGGCGGAAATCTGATGAACACTGCAGGCTTTACGTACTGAACCGGCTGATGCCTCTGACAGCCCGAGGAATCTGACTTTTCCTTCTTTTACCAGGTCACTCATTGCTCCGGTCATTTCCTCAACAGGTACCTTCGGATCGAGACGATGAGCATAATACAGATCAATTGTATCAATTTTCAGCCGCTTTAAGCTCGCCTCAACGGCTTTCCTCATATATGAAGGCGACACATCCAGAAAGAAGGGATCATCCGGAGTAGCCTGAAAACCAAATTTTGTTGCAATGAATACTTTATCCCGGTGTCTGGAAAGTACCTCCGAGATCAGAATCTCATTAACTCCACTACCATAAATATCCGCCGTATCCCAGAAATTGATCCCCAGATCAACAGCCATCTCAAGTGTGGCAATAGATTCCTTATCATCCTTTTCACCATAGGCATGGCTCATGCCCATACAACCCAGTCCAATAGCTGATAATTTGACCCCTGTCCTGCCCAGTTTCCTGTATTGCATATCGCTGTTATTTATTTTATTGATTTTGTTTTCTGTATGCAGGCTGCCTCATCGGAGCATCCTCATCGCTAAAGATCTTAAATAGTATCGGGTCCTGCAATATTTCTGTGAATAATTTTGGCTTGCCATCGATCAGAACCTGGTTATTGATAAGTCTTATACCATGACTGTAATCAACATACCAGTATATATGACCACTGTAAACCGGTTGAATTGGATTTCCGTCTTTTCTATGCCAGCCGTAGATCACCACTTTCCCGGGTTGAGTTTCAATCCGCGAAGAAAGTATTACATCTTTCTTGATCCCCGCTATCAGATTTCCGTGTCTGCCCCCTGTTTCTGAAAGCTGTTTTTCAATCCGGGCATTATGCTCGATAAATTTTCCGACTGTCTCATTTTCATGCCCGACCGGGACATAATTAAAAGGTTCAAGTCTGATATCGGCTGATCTGTAAATATTGTCACTTATTGCAGATGTGATCAATGATGCTCCAAATTTATCAGCCACTCTTTGTGCGGTATAAGGATTCATCGGTATGCGGCAAAAATCTTCATTACTGCCTACCGCAACATAATCCGGCATCGCCTCATAAATAACATTATGAGTTTTACCCTGTGAATCGCAGAATTCTCCATTCATAGTCACCGGATCTCTTAAAAAATCCGGTATATTTCCCGATGAAACAGCTTTGTAAATCTCCTCCTCACGTTCCTCAGCTGATAATGATCTGATCCTGTTCATGAATTCAGATCCGCTTTCCGATAATGGATCGCGGGCAGGAATATTGAGCATTCTTATTGGTATGATCAAAGAATCATTTATCAGATCTGAATATGCCCTTTTGCCATAATAAGCATAATTCTTTTGTTCATGTTTTGTTCCGCTGAGAATACTGTGAATGAATCCGTTGAGTTCAACCTGGGTGGTGTGGTATATTTTTCCGCCAGGATTTGGTTTCAGGATGATTTCGATACGTCTTCCAGGAGACTGGATCCATTTCAGTGAATCCCTTTCCTTTTCTCTGAAACGGAAATTTCCGGAAAGATAATTCTTCATCATTTTACTCCTGTACCATGTTCCTCCTGTCGGGGAAACCAGGGGTTTCCCATTATATATCACCACACTGTCGTTATAAGCAAGGGTGCACAGATATCTGTTTTTTCCTGACATCAGCCAGTTTGTTATTTTCTTACCATGAAGCGTATCTTCATAGCCGTATGTACTGTCAAGGAAGCCTATCCGGACAATTGAAGACGGGATCTCTTCTGCGGAATCTATATAGCTGAAAATAAATCTTCCTCCGCCGCTGTGACAATTAAGCGCCATCTCAGGTTTCCATTCATTAAAGATCCCGGTAATCCGGCCGATCATCTCTTTTATCTTTTCCCGGGGATCCGTTGTATTTGCCACCCATGAAGGCCAGCTTAAACGTGAATTTTCAAGATAAGCCACAACAATCGTCCGGTTTCTGATCACGCTCCTTAGAAATCTTGTCTGTGCTCCTATATGTTGAAGGTCATAGCGATAATCAATCCCCGGCATCGCTTTCCTTCCAAAGGTATGTTCAATTGAGCTGCCGTTCGGTAAAGCATAAAAAATCAGCAATACCTTATCCTTTTTACCGAAACCTGTTAGAGGAGCATTTATCAGTATACGGGTACCGTTTTCAGTATCTTCAATCACGAGCTGTTGTTCATCAAAGCTTCCTGAATTTCTGAAACCCGGTAATTTCTGTGCCTCTGCGGCAGGAATCAGAAAACTAAACAGCAGCGCTGACAGGATGTACTTCATCTTTCTTTCGTGAGAATGATCTTTTTATCAGCAAGCCTCCAAAAATGATTGCACCCAGACCTCCGGAAACAATGATCAGCCAGTTCCCGACAAATGCAGCATTTGTCGCCATCGCCAGACCAAAGCATGCCACTATTCCGAGTAAACAATCCGTTATCTGGGAACGCAGTGACTTATCATGCCCCGGAAGAGAAGGATACTTCACTCTCAGCTTTTTCCATCCCGCAGGAGGGCGGCATCTGAGATAGAAATTCTTAAGTGTCTCATCCTGTTCTGCGGGAGTGACAAGAGTTACCAGAGTAATAACTGAAATCGCGATAAGGAAAAGCATACCTGTTCCCTGCCACACGGGCTTGCTCTGGAAATCGAGAATGAACCAGAAAAGTATCGTCAGGGGCAATCCGAGAATTGTCGCAGTCATTTCTCCCCATACATTGAAACGGGGCCAGAAAAACCTGAAATAAGCCAGTGGCAGCCAGAATATTATTACAACAGAATTTATGAAGAGAAACCAGCTGACCATATTATCCACAAACAACACAGCGATTAAGGAAGCTACGATAAAAAGTATTAAAGTAGTGACCCTGCTTATCACCACCTCCTGCTTTTTACTTATGTCGGGTCGTATCTGCTTATAAAAATCGTTGACTATGAAACTGCTTCCCCAGTTGATCAGTGCACTGAGGGTTGACATATAAGCTGCAACTTCAGTAGCAACAAGCAGCCCTCTGAATCCGACAGGAAGCTTACTGAATTTCACAATCGATCCCCATGCATATGCAGGATCTTCCAGCATCCTGAACCCTTCAGGGACCTGCCCGTATTTCGGAATAAGATCGTCGGCCCAGAACATTGTTATGCAGATTATTCCAAGCCCGACCAGTGGGACTATCCTTACGCATAATGAAATGAATGTACTGAACAGCTGCCCCCCGAGCGCATGCCCTTCATTCTTTGCAGCCATGAATCTCTGGGCTGTCATTCCTTCTCCTGCACTAGGCGAACCAGCAAAAAACAATCCGAGAATAACGAACATCATGATAGTAAGGGGTGGCGTTACATCCGAAACAGGATTTAAGGACAATGCTTCTGGTCTGAGTTCGCTTACTTTTCCGAGGATCTCAGCCCATCCCCCGTTCTGTGGTATAATGATCGCAAGGAAAACAAGGCTGCCGACTATCATTATGACCATCTGAACAACTGAAACCATTACCGATCCCATAAGTCCTCCAAGAAGAGTGTAAACAACAGTTATTGATCCGAAGATCAACAAAATTGAAACCATTGAGATCGGGAAAAGAGGACCAATGGTCTTGGCAAAAAAGCCTGTTATATAGGCCAGTGTAAGCATTGAAAAGAAGCACATCACCAGGGCATATATCCTCCTTGCAATAACAGCCGGCCTTCCTCCATATCTTATTGAAATAAGTTCAGCTGTGGTTACGATCCTCATTCTCTGCCACATTTTTGACCAGATGATCGCAACGAGCGGCATCCAGATTATCCATTGTGCCCACCACAACCAGTTACCTGAAAAACCATAGAGGAATACAAGCATTACAAATCCCCCGAGCCCCGACTGATAGGTCGCAGCATTCGAGATCCCGAGAGACCACCAGGCGAGATTCCTGTTTGCCGTGAAAAATCCTTCCTGCCCTCCTGATCCGGCAGATCTGGTGTAAACAACACCTACAAACATGGTCGCGACTGTAAGTACAATCACTACCACCCAGTCAATACTTCCCATAAACGTCTGTTATGTGTTTCATGAATTATTTAATCAACCCCCTGACAATATCCAGAGCCTCTTTTAGATAGATCTTTTCAATTTCCGGAGTGAGAGGAGACGGCATCATTTCGTAAATATATGCCTGATCAGCTTCATAACTCTTTTTGTCAAATGCTTCTTTGGTGGCAATATATGCCCCGGTCCCATGAGCATAAGTTATACAAAACAAATTGTGATCTGAGAAATGTCTCTTGAGATCAATCTGATATCTCACAAATAGCTCCCCCTGGGTAAAAAACATAACTGTATTGCCCAGCTTCAGAACATTTATATAAACAGGTAAGCTGTTCCCTGTCTCATTACGGTCTATCATCTCAAACACTTTGTTTTTCCACCTTTCGAGCATTTCCTTCCATGTAAAAAATTCTGTTACATCAGAATATTTTCTTCTGACCTCATTTTCAATATGCTCTTTGGTTATTACCTGGTCCCTGAAAGGTATATATATCGTTTTCGATATCAGTATGAGATCCGGGTCAGCCATATCCTTTGTAAGCATGGCCGATATAACCGCTCTCCCCAGCTTTTCTCCTTCCGCGTCAGTAACCTGCGGTTCGGTATGATCTGTTTCACGGGGGTTCAGATCACCTGTCGCACCGTTGACAAAAACAGCCATACCGCCATATTTTTCTTCCACAACCTCCCTGGCTCTTCCCGGATAATCTGTTGAAATATAATTGCTCCCGTATCCAAGCGTCACAGGATGACATGCATAATTGAAAAGTGTGACTTTCCTCTCCCCTGTTTTGTCTTTCAATTGAAGTACCATCACCTCCCTGTCAGTCAGTCCTTCAGGATCACCAACCCGGTAAGCCATACCCCCGTCATCAGGTTTTATATCCCGCCTTGCAATATTTATATCGCATTCCGACTTACCCAAAAAAATATCTGCTTCCCTGAATTCACCGCTTATCACCGAACATGCATTTTCAGTCACTTTCCTTTTAAAAAGATCAATATACCTGTCGTTGGCATCATACCTTCCTGTTTCAATTTCAGGTGTTGAATGAGAATGAATTGAAACAATAATAACGGAATTTTCCTCAACACCTGTTTTTCGGCAAATATCTGACTTAACCGAATTTATTATTTCAGGGTTGACATCCATCAGATCGTTGACTACCAGGCATAAGATTTTTTCTTCCTGCTTTATTACCACACATCTTGAAGTCAGTCTTCTGTGGATGTCCTTCGATAATCCTTTCCGGTTTGCATAACCCGCCAGAAGCACAGGTTCTCCGGGAGTTATATCCGCCTGACCGAAATTAAATAATAATCTGCTCATGGCTTTTATTCTTCAAAACGAAACGAAAACAGATCCGCATCCTTCATTATGATCCGCAATCTGACCGGAGTATTTTGCAATGCAGAAAGATCGGCTCCCTTCTTCCAGTCAACTACCCGCGAAATCTCATTTCCTGTCAAAGGAATACAATCATCCGCTGAATAACCATGAAGAACCTTTCCCTGATTATCCAGCAGTTCAACGATTATATATCCTGCAGCAGAGGTTGAGAAATTAACTACAAGCTTTGATCCGCCAAAGGTCAGAAGCTTTGTAGTCATCTCTCCAGGATCATAATCGGCATGTAAAGAAGAAAAACCGTCGATACGCAGGGAATATCTTCTCAGGTGGGATGTGGGCTGTGCATAATCCTGGTTAACATAAAACGACATTTCAGTCTCGCCTGTCTGAACGATATTAAGTGCAGGATAATTGGTTCTCGAAACCCAATTCTGAAGGCCGATTCCCGGTCTGAGGAAGCCCTCCATAAAGGTTCGATGATATGTGTTCCCTCCTCTTGAAGTAATCAGTACAGCGTCCGAGCAATCGCGGAAATAACCGGGATCCACTCCCAGTCTTTTAGCCTGTTCATCGGAGATGATCTGTTTACCCGGGAAAAATCTTGCAGCGGTCGCGATATAGATATGAGGAGCCCTGAAGTAAGGACCGGTCTGATTTGTATAGAGCTCTTCGGGCGCAGTATTACCGAAATCCATTGCAACAGGTGAAGACCAGTTAAAGAAATCAACTGAAGTGCTCCTTCCCACACTTCTGATCATTTTATCTCCCACTTTCACCCACTTACGAAAATAACAGACGTAACATCCTTCACTTTCCGACCAGAATGAGATATTCTGTGAATCAAAAGGCCCTCCGGTAAAAACAGGCTCATTACGTAACTTCTTCCAGTGTATTCCGTCATGGGATGAAAAAGCAATCAATCCTTTGCTGAGTCCTCCGAGAGCCTTATACCTTTCGCTGACAGGAACATCACTTTTATTATCCAGAAATGGAGAGAAATTATGAGATGCCGGTATTTCATCTTTCAGAATGACATTATTATTAAGTGTTCCCATCACGTTAAAGATCCTGAGATCAGGTTTAATCCAGTTCATCCCGTCTGACGACTCCGCATAACACGTCACTTCATCCGCTGTTCCGTCTTTTCCTGCCACTGGCCGGCCACGATAATACATCCTGTATTTATTCCCATCCTTAATGATGGTTGTATAGGCAGAAAACGGACCTTCCCACGGTTTATCAAAATAAATAACCGGTCCCTCATCAACCGGAGTATGAAGCCTTAATTCCGCATTATTGAGCGATCCGATAAGGAAATCATCGACAAATAACTCCAGCCTGTTTCGGATATTTATTGTATCAGCGGATTGCTCCTGAAAAACATAACTCCCGGAAAAACATAATAATCCCGTTATCGTCAGAAATACTTTCAATTCAAACCTCGCTGAATTTTTTATTTGTAATACTCTTTTCATTATTTAAAAAATTAGTTTATCACTATGTTATTTTAATAACGAAAACTACTGTTATTAACAGGTATATACTAAAGTACGTTCCCTTCCCCTCAGGCGTATAGCCGTCAACCGAAGGGTTGTTGGGCACAAAAGTTTCCCCTCCTTTAAAAGGAGGGGAAAGTTTTACTGTCAACATTCTGTTAAATTCATGATAGTGTCCTGCTCCTCCCTGCCATTGCGCCGCTGTGCCGTTGCGCCTTTCCCCCTGTCACCCCTTTCGACCTCCACCGACCATCCTCTCCAGACTAAGTATATTAAGCATCAGGTGTCTCGGATGATGATAATTCTCTATCCTCTTCCCCTGTCTTACAAATGTCATTTTCCTGTCACCATCAATATTCCATAACGGGAATCCGTATTTTTTAAGAGGATAATTCTCAATTACATAGCGCCACATTTTATCAAACCACTGAAAAGCCCATGGATCTCCCGTTCTCTCGAGCAGATAAAGAGCTCCAATGAGAACCTCTGATTGTTCCCAGAGGACTTTATCGACCTTCCAGACATTTTCATTAACATTGACAAGAGCTCTGAATACTCCACCATAAACATCATCCCAGGCAACTTCAACATGTCTCTTAAATTTCTCAGAAGCATTCCTGAACAACTTATCATCACCTCTCCTTACGGCTTCGTACATTATCATCCACATGGTTTCGATCACATGACCGCAGTATACAAATTGTGAAAAAGGACCTTCAGGTCTGCTCAGGTCATGATTCATCACTTCATTTATAAGGCGGTACTCATCAATGAAATGATAATTCAGAAGAGCATCAATACAGCGATTGACGATCCTTTCCAAATCAGGATCGGAACCATGCGAAAGCATACAATAGCACGTCCTCAGAAATACCATCCAGTTGCCTGTTACCCTTGGAGCAGGGACCTGAGGGGCATCGGGGCCATAGTCGACTACATACCTGAAATCTTCACGGTCATAAAGCTCAAGACATTTTAAGATTATCTCCTTTGCCTTTAGCCTGAATTGAATATCCTGTACAGCTTCAGCGAATTCCGCCAGACCTTCGGCAATAAACAGATCACCGTAAATATCCTGCGGAAAGTCATTGTTCGGACTTCCTCCCCTGTTGTAGGATGCCGGCCACAGAACTGTACTGCCGGGTTTAATCCGGGAAACAAAATCCACAGCTTTCCGGGCAATCTCCAGATGTTTTGGATCCTTCCCGAAGTTGTTATAAAGGAATGAATATACCCAGATACCTCTTCCATCGTACCATGCCCGTTTATTTGTAGTTATTATCGATCCGTCTCTGTCGATATTCCAGAAAAAACCTCCCTGTTCATGATCAATTACATATTTATTCATAAAGGGAAGAAAATCATTAAAGAGATATTCCCTGTAGAGCGAGAGCAGTTCAGCAGGTTCGTATCCGGCAATATTTGTGATTTTCTTTTTACTTTTTTTTGCAACCGGGATATTTGCATCAGGTACTCCCGGTCCCATCCTGCCAATGACAGGTGAAAGAGCCGCAGCTCCGGTAAGTCCGATAAAATTCCTTCTTTTCATCTTTATCTGTCTTTCAAATCAATAATGTGCATTTCATTGTTAGTGATTTTTGGGGAACAGGCTAAGGGCAACAAAATCACATGGATCTATTTTTATCCTGAAATTATCAGTCCCGCTTATGACATTCTTTATACCGGCTGAACCCGATCTCAGATCAATCAGTTCAAAATTCTCTTTCCAGTTCTTAACCAATGGTTTTATTGTAACCTCTACGGGTTTGTCATTATAGTTGGAGACCATAAATGAATATCTCCCTCCATTTTCTCCGCTGGCAATGTCCATATTATCTATGATGCCGTAGAAGTCAAAATGCCTTTTAATTCCCTGAAAATCCATGGCTTCATCAAAAATGTCGCGAAGCAGATCCGGGAAATTATTTACAGCATCATTCACGCTAAGAGATATTACGTATGTTTTCCCTTTTCCGTAATTATTTGAGAATACTGCAGCCGATTTGTCGTTGAAATCAGCGATCCTTTGAGGTTCAGACGGATCCCACGATGATGATACAACGGGACTGAAGGATATTGAACTGTTGGGCATTGTTCTCATGCCGGGTGATCGCCGAACCTTAACTCCGCTGAATTTCAAATTATTCTGAACAGGGCTAACTTCACCTGCACCCCAGAATTTTGTTCTGTCGAAGCGGTCACCATATGGTATTCGTGGACCAAAAGCAATGACGGCACCTCCGTTACGGGCAAATGTTTCTATAAGTTCGCTGTCGGTCTCCTGCATCCCTGAAATATCGGGAAGAATTAAAACATATTTGTTATCAAGAAGATACTGAAGTTGTTCCCTGTTTAAGTTCAACGGGTAGAAAGGAAGTATCTCTTCACCTTTCTTAGGGATGAAAGGAATAATATCCGGACTGATCCCCAGCCTGCATAAAGCATCTGTTGCAGGAAGGAAACAATTTGTCCAGCGATCAATGCACCAGTCGCTGTATGGGACATATAAAGCAACATGGGCAGGTTTGCGGGCAACAGCATCTGAAATTAACCTGTAGGCTTTCAAACCATCAGAAACAGCCCTGTATGCTTCAGCTGCTTCAGCCGGAAGTTTTCGTGAATTGAAATAAATACATGTATAATAGTTAAAGAAAGTGATGCCATCCGGGCCGTATGCTGATGCAACAGACGGGAACTGGTTGAAAATATTTTTATACCCGGTAAGGTATCCCCCTCCCGCACTGTTTTCAAGGTAGCCCATGAATTCTACATGCGAAAGGGTGATCTTGTTCCTTATCCTTGTTGCCCCGGATGAAAGAGAAGTGACATCCTTCACCCTTCTGTTAGGGAATAGTTTCCTGTTGTCAGGCCTGTAAGATGTCATTATCGGAGCCTGATAATTTATGATATCCAGATCATCAAATGCTGCCAGGTATCCAGCCAGGAGCGGATCATCAATATTCGGAGCGCACATTGTGAGAAGTCCGCTGTCATTTTCTTTGATCATTCTGCAGAACTCCCTCATAAATGATGCAAAATAAGTTCCGCTTCCCTCCTGGTAAGTATAAAATCCTGCCAGTGACGGATGATGACCGAACATTTTCCATTGTTCATCAATGATTTCCTCAATATTGTCCATGTATTCTGTGTTCCTGAGGGTGCTGTCGGTGAAATCCCATGAGACGCTTATTATTGACGGGATCCCTCTTCTATCAGCCAGATCCAGCATCATTTCGAGCCTGTCCTCCGATTCCGGAACCGCATTTTTACAGACTTTCGAAGCCCAGATAGCTTTTACCCTCGCAGTGCCTCCCCACACTTTTTCTGTAGCCATATTGGCATGAAGATTTAAAGCATTTCCGCCAAGGTTAATAAAGCGGCTGACATACTCCTCCATATCTGCCAGAGTGCTGTCTTCATCAAAATTTGACATTATCGCATAATCCATGACAACCTTACCGCAAATGAATGAACCTTTCGCTTTAAGCATATCAGTACCCTCGCCGTGGACGGCGGTAATAACATATAAACCTTCCGGTGAGTCCTTGTCCAGTATTATACTTCCCGATAACCAGCCCTTTTCTCCATCAACCGGTTCTGATGTTAGCACTTTAACACCTCCTCCGGGAATTAACAGAAATATATTTGCTTTTCGTGGTTGTTTTATTGAGTTAAGGAAAATGGAATAATGAACTGTATCCCCCGGGGAATATCTTCTGTTTTCTACTTTTATATCCATCCCGGGATTATCCATTACATTATCCTGCGAGGATGGACATCCTGAGATTAGTAAAGCGATAGCTGCGATTATCAACATAAATTCTGCTATACGGAGATTGGTCCTTTGCATTTTAAATTTCTTATTAAATATGAATTCCTTTCAATTATTTCTATGGAGAACGACAGTAACTTTATTGTCAGTAATTTCAGGCAGGACAATTGCCACTTTACCCTTTAGCGGAAGATTTGTCTTCCCTTCATCAGTCATTGCTTTAATAATTTTTATATCACTGTTCTCAAGGATCTGTGGATAAAGCAGCTCTCCATTAACAGACGATCTTATCCTGAAATAAATCTTAACCGGATCATTATTTACCCAGAGATTGATTGCCAGATAATTAAGCAGGCAATGTTCGATATTATGATAAGAAGCCTTAAACTGGTTAGCTTTCCGGGCATCGGTAATTTTTCCTGTTGAATCGACGCTGAAAAAGGTATCGCCATTCCGGTAGTCCATAAAGCTGTTTTCCCACAGAACAGCTCCTTTCCTGAAGTCATCAATGTATTTGTCATCACCTGTTGTTTTGTACAGGTACAGGCTGAACATAATTCCGTAAGCCTGTATCCACCAGTATGTGTCCGCACTGTGAAGTGACGGATCAAGCCTTCCTGCCGAAGTCAGCCATATTCCGTTGTTACGGAAGACTCCGGAACTGTAAATTTTTTCTGCCAGCATCATTGCCGATTTCCGATGTCCCGCATTTCCTGTAAGCAGAAAATTCCTCAGGAGCATCCATGAAGCTTCAATATTATGACCTATATTTATTTCACGGGCATCAGACCTTCCGCTGATGTAATTCCAGTTCCTGTCAAAATCCTCAAGCACCCAGCCACTTTCGGGATCTATCATATGCTCTGCTGTAACATCAAGTATTCTTGAGATCTGGTCAAGGTATTTCTGTTCTTTTGTAGCCTGATACAGATATAGCAGGTATCCCGAGACAGGGGTGATCATCGAGCTGAAAGATTTATTACTGTCAGATATACTCCAGTCGCGGTTCATCGAATTGAAATATCCCTTACTGACAGTATCCCATACTTGATCTTCGAGTAGATTGTTTGATTTTTCAATATATTCCAGCGCTTTCCTGTCTCTGGTAACGAAGTAATACATTGTCAGTCCGGTTATAGCATAGACCTGGACAAACGTGGTTTTCGAAAATTGTACCGGATCTCCCTTTTCGTCAAGAGCGTCATACCATCCCCCATATTCTTTATCCCATGCCTTTTCAATAAGCCAGTTGAAAGTACTGTCCGCTATCCTGATATATTCTTCATTTCCCGACATAAGGTAAGCTGATGAATAGCTGAAAAGGTGCCTTGATATCATGCTGGGAAATTTATTCCGGCTCCCGTAAAGATCCCATACCGAATCAAGGTTTGTATAAAATGCTCCGTATTCATTATCAACTGCATTCTTTGTCCAGTAAGGCATTATATGATCAAGAGCCTGGGATTTCCAGTAATCTGCCGACAGAACCTCCCTGGTTTCGCGGCTGTCTGTTTTACATGATACCAGAAGGATTGTAAACAGAAGGATGATTATACCTGGTTTAAAATGGATCATTTGGGCAGCACCATTGACAAACACTTCAACCAGAAATCACTATAATGTTCCCAATGCACGAAATTCAGTCCCCAGTGAGGGGCAGGATCGGAGGTAAAGGCCAGAACAGTTCCTTTTCCGGATTTTCTTACAGCCACCAGAGGATGACCGGTCTCTTCAATTGTTACGAGTATCTCACCTTCCGGGATGACCTTTGTTTCATTATATCCAAGGATAGGCGGCATCCCCTCGAAATCCGATTCAAAAAAGACTCCCTTCCCGGCTGAGGTCAGTTTCGGATAGAAGCCTTCGGTACTCTCAACAAGATCTTCATGTCCAAGACATTCAACAGGGAGTATACTTTTAAATTTCGTTCTCCCCCAGCCTCCTTTTCCGAGTTCACCGGTGAATGAATACCATCCTCCAAGCATCATAAGACCCTTTCCGGCGGCAACAGCTTCAACAGTCAACCTTACCCTGTCGGGGTAAACAAGTACTTTCTTACCGGTTTCGCCGGGGATGAAAAAATCAGGTGCAAGCTGGAAAAGCTTTCCTTCCACATCACTGAAAATGATCACATCATATTCATCGAGGATCTTTTCATATTCCCCCGGAGCCAGCCGGTAAAAATCCCATGTTGCTGCCGGGGTCACCTGGTGTTTTCCATCCGACTCCAGTGCAGCCTTAAGCCATTTACTGTCATTGATGATCTCAATCCCCTTAGGTGCAAACTGGAATGGTGATTCAGCATAGGTTGGTCCTGTCGATACAGACCAGTCTCCCACATAATAAATTTTTGCCATTGCAGTAGATTTCAATTAATAAAATTATCTGTTATTCCCCCTGCGCCTCATCACCTCATCACCTTTTCACCTTATCGTCCCTTCTCCCCCGTGCCTCTGTGCCATTGCGCCGTTGCACCATCGTACCGTTGCACCATCGTACCGTCGCACCCTTTCTATCTCCCCTCCTGCCCCTTAAACGCCTCCACCGCCAGTGTATCCATCATTTCCTTATTGAATGAATAACCCGAGAAAAATGCCATACCGTTTGTCTTTTCTTCCCTTGTTATATTTACCTCTTCAACAATCAGCTCTTTTGTAATATCATTATGGGATGTATGTACACCGATTCCGGGATATACCCTTGTGTTCCCGTCCGATGCATCAATGGCTCTGCGGATATAAGTCCTGAAAAGCTCCGGGTCATTCGTATAAAGCATCGGACATATAAAATCGATCAGCCCTTCTTTTGCCCAGCTTCCCCATTCCTGGGCTATCAGAACATTGGAGGTCTCTATATCCGGAAAGACATCAGCCCCCAAAACCAGAGGTTTCCCGGCATTCTTAACGGCCTCACTGATCCCTTTTACCAGTTCTGTAACTTGTCCGGAATTCCATTTGATCCATTCACACCATATCATACTGCCGCAATCCTTCGAAACTTCCAGAGGAGACCTGGAAAAGATCTCTTTAAATGTTTCACAGGTCAGACTGTCATAACTGTAAACCTGTGTTGTAGGAAAACGGATGTAATCAAGATGAATTCCTGCAATATCATATTTAAAAGCTTCACTGATCCGTTCCACCCAATAAGCTCTGACTTCAGGGTTTGCCAGGTTGAAATGAGGAAGGGGATTTCCTTCCATATCACGGATCAGCCACGAGGGATGTTCAACAAGCTCCTTTTCGATGTTAACAGTATATCCGGGATAAAATATCGGGTGGATCTTTATCCCCTTCCTCTTACCCTCAGTTATCAGCATGTTGATATAATCATACTGAAAGCTGTTTTCTCCGGGAAGTGAATTATAACAGAACAGATTATTTATTCCAACCCGGCTGTACAACGAGAACAGGCTGTCCATCTGTGAGGCAGCTTTGCTTTCAGCAGGACTGAAAAGCCCTGTATGCAGCCATACGGCTCTAATTTCAGGTTCAGTGCCGACTCCTGACTGCCTGTTACAGCCTGCCAGGATGAATACCAACAGAACTGATACAAGAACGCAGCTAAATTTTTTCTCTGAACGGTCCATATATAAAGTTTTAATAATTACTGCAAGAAAGCAGAAAGAGAAACGAAAATAATACTACACAGTAATATTAATAAATTTATGACATACAGCAACCGCAAAAACTAAAAATAAGCTACATTTACATTCATCCAATAGTTCGGGCTCTAAACTACAACTACGTATTATAATACGTTTTTTAATACGTAGATAACACATAATATAGTCCACATCTTATACTTAAATATCTGACATGAAGAAAATCATAAACCACATCAGACCATTAGGGGGGATAATAATTTGCATAACCCTTATCATCCTGACCGGGATGTTTTTAAATCAACCTGTTCACGCACAGGGATCAGCTGACCGAAATTCCCTGGCACATCGCAAAGGGACTATTACAGTTAAAGCCAGGAAAGGTGACAAAGTAACTGTTGAACAGCTACGTCATGAATTCTGGTTCGGATGCGCTATTCCCAACAGTCTGGGCAGTAAGTTCGGGCAGGAAAGCGATGAGAAAATGTTTAAGGAAAAATTTCTTGAGAATTTCAATTCTGCAGTGACAGAGAATGCTGTAAAATGGCCAAGTATGGAACCCAGGAAGGGTGAAGTTGATTATTCGGTCGTTGATGGCATCCTGAAATGGACCGAAGAAAACAATATTCCCCTGAGGGGCCATAATCTATTCTGGGGCATACCCCGGTTTATACAGGCCTGGGTCAAGGAACTTAATGATGATGAGCTGAGGGAGACTCTCAGGAAAAGGGCTGAAACTGTTACAAGCCGCTATAAGGGAAGGTTTGCTGAATATGACCTCAACAACGAAATGATTCACGGCAATTACTATGAAGACAGACTAGGGCCTGAAATAACAAAGCAGATGGCACAATGGGCCCATAACGGAGATCCGGAAGCTAAATTATGGCTGAATGATTATGACATACTGACTGGGAACAAGCTGACAGAGTATATGGCATATATCCGCAAAATGCTCAGTCAGGGAGTCCCGGTTGCAGGCATTGGTGCACAGGGCCATTTGCATTCAGATACATTTGACCGGAAGGAACTTAAAAGAGCTCTGGATTCACTTTCAATATTTAACCTGCCGGTCAGGATAACCGAGTTCAATATGCCGGGACAACGTTCCAAATATCTGAAAGATAAGATCTTTACAATGACCCCGCAGGAAGAAGAACAGAATGCAAAAGAACTTGCCGATTATTACAGAATATGTTTCGCCCATCCGGCTGTTGAGGGAATCATAATGTGGGGCTTCTGGGCAGGAGCCAACTGGATACCAGCTTCATCGATGTATAACCGCGACTGGACCATCACCAGGACCGGTGAAGCTTACAAAAACCTGATATTCAAAGAATGGTGGACAAATACTTCAGGAAATGCAGGGAAGAAAGGCATTTTTACTGTTCAGGCCTTCTACGGCAAATATAAAATTACCGTAAATGGAAAATCAAGGGAGATCAATCTTTCCAAAGAGAAGGGTGAAGTTAAATTGAATTTCAGGAAGGGATCATGATCTTCATTCTGAAATATTGTACATTCCCTTTGTCTCACAATGCCCCAGAAACTCACTGGCAATGAGATCGCGAGAACTTATTACTGTATAAAACTGGCTTATATAACTCAGGATATGCCTCCTGCTTGCAGGAGAAAGCAGTTTTTGATCCCGGATAATGGATCTGAAAACAGTCCGTAACTCCCTGTAGAAATCGAATACTTTCCCGAACTCCTCCTCTGAGTAACATAGACCCTTGAACACTCTTCTGTCGATCAGCAGATTCTCAGGTCCCTGTGGAGGATTTGTATAAGGTGCATTAACAAACCCCGAGAAATCAAAGTCATAGGGCACAGCATAAGGCGGACGGGTACTGTCGGGTTGCTGCATTATAATAATATTATGACGGGAAGTAACAAACCAGTCTTTATTTCC
>ERZ795055.501-NODE-501-length-37111-cov-5.792989_pt1 | contig 37111 bp, 25 predicted proteins | sample MGYA00375139_ERZ795055 | MGnify/ENA primary metagenome ERZ795055 (study PRJEB30184, sample SAMN05720283) | anaerobic digester metagenome | isolation source: active sludge of municipal wastewater-treating anaerobic digesters | place: USA | collected 2015-01-23 ... | reverse complement strand
ACTTATCAGTTATTTTAATATATTCCCTTTCAAAAATAAATCAATAATGAAACACCTAATATTCTCATTACCAGTACTAATTATGTCAATATTCTATTCATGCAAACCACAGGAGGCAGCTGATCTGGTGATCCTGAACGGTAAAGTCCTGACAATTGACACCGATAATCCGCTGGCGGAAGCTATTGCTGTAGTTGATGATAAGATAACAGATGTAGGCACCAACAGCAGGATCAGGAAGCTTATAGATCCGGAAAAAACGCAAATCATTGATGCATCGGGCAGACTTGTTATACCCGGATTCAACGACGCTCATGTCCATTTTGGTCCTCTCGATCCTGATTTTATAGAATTGCGATATACAACAGATCCTTCAACCATTACGGCAAAAGTCAAAGCCCAGGTCGCGAAATCAATACCCGGGGAGTTGATCAGAGGGGGACATTGGGAGCATGAAATGTTCATTACACGGGAATGGCCGACAAAAGAGCTTATCGACAAGGTCTCACCCGATAATCCTGTTGTACTTGCAAGAGCTGACGGTCATTCAAGACTTGTAAACAGCTATGTTCTGAAAAAATCAGGCATAACAAAAAACACACCTGATCCTTTCGGGGGTGAGATTCAGAGAGATCCGGTAACCGGTGAACCGACCGGAATACTTAAGGAGACTGCAATGGATCTCATAAATACGGGAGATGTCAAAACACAAAGGAGTCCGGAGGATGAAGCGGAAAAAACCTGGCAGGGATATCTTCTGGCAATGAAAGAGGCAAGGGAGCTGGGTGTAACAAGCGTTCAGAATGCCGGGAGTGAGGATTTTGAAGCATATGAAAAACTACAGAAAGAAGGAGAGCTTACCTGCAGGATCGACATCGGCAAACCACTTACAGGTGACACTGATATACTTAATAAATATAAGGAACTATCCGGAAAATATCCCGATTCGGGTGACTGGATAAGATTCGGGTATCTGAAAGCATTCATTGACGGATCAATGGGCTCCGGAACAGCTCTAATGTTTGAACCATATAACGATGAACCATCTACATCCGGACTAGCAATGTGGAATTATGATGAGTTTGAAAATATGGTATTAACTGCTGATAAAATGGGCTTTCAGATAGGTGTCCATGCCATCGGCGATAAAGGAAATAACTGGATACTGAATGCTTTCGAAAAGGCACAGCAGGTCAACGGGAAACGCGACAGCCGGCACCGTGATGAGCATACCCAGACACTTCAGGCGTCGGATATTCCAAGATTTGCCCAGCTCGGTGTGATCCCGTCAATGCAGCCGACTCATTGTATTTCCGATAAGAAATTCTATGAAAAACGTATCGGAACCGAAAGGTCGAAAGGTGCATATGCATGGAGAAGCCTCGTAGATGCAGGTTCGGTCCTTGCCTTCGGAACAGATTACCAGGTTGAACCACTCAATCCTATCGAAGGTCTTTATGCTGCTGTTACCCGTAAAGAACGCCGGGGGGAAGATGGTGAAGGATGGTTTCCCGAACAAAAGCTAACCATGGAAGAAGCTATTAAATTCTATACCCTGGGATCTTCATTCGCACAATTCATGGAAAACAGAAAAGGTATGATCAAAGAAGGATTTCTCGCTGATATAGTAATTGTTGACAAAGACCTGCTGACAATTCCGGAAAATGAGATTATGAGCACACGGGTGGATTATACAATTGTCGGGGGGAAAGTGGTGTACACCTCAGGGAAGTAACGAATGGAATTATACGGAACGGATTGCTTCGTCGTCCCGCATGCGCGGGACTCCTCGCAATGACGGTGCTTGTCCGATTAATTGTAGTTTTCGGTAAGGATTGCTTCGCCGCGGAGTTTATCCCGCGCAGCGGGGCTCCTCGCAATGACGGTAGTTCTACCGCCACATCGTGTTACCGTCATTGCGAGGAGTCCCGTTTTGCACGGCAAAACGGGACGACGAAGCAATCCTTCTCATCGTTCCAGCAACCTTAGTATCCAAACTGCCTCTTCCCGCGAATTCCCGCAAAACTGAACTTCCGCTTTGTAATCCGAACAAACCTTCGGTCTGTAAGGATTACCCCACAAAGCACATTTAAAATCACCTGTAAGATGGATACATCTCACTCCTGCCGGCTTGCCGTCAGTCATACCCGGGATGGGTGATGAAATCGATATTTCTATGCAACAGGCTCCGCAGCCGGAACGACAATCCATGATAAAATGATAACAGACAAAGATAAGGATTATTATAGTTTAATGGCGCAACGGCGCAACGGCACAACGGGGCAACGGCGCAATGTCGCAACGGTTCAACAGCGTTATGGCGTTGCGGTATTGCGGTATTATGGTCGTAAAACCGTAACACCGTAAAGCCATAACGCCGTAACGCCATTTCGATATTTCGTTATTTCACCATTACGCCGTTGCGCCTCTGTGCCGTTGCACCATTCTTTTATTCTTCCTACTTTTACATAAATATCTTCCTGATGAGAATTGATATCCTTACAGTCTGCCCCGAACTGCTCGAAAGTCCACTGAATTATTCCATCGTAAAACGTGCCAGGGATAAAGGCCTTGTTGAGATCAATGTCATTAACCTTCACGATTTTGCCAGGGACAGGTACAAAAGTGTCGATGATTATGCTTTCGGAGGAGGTGCAGGGATGGTAATGATGCCCGAACCGGTCTTCAGGGCAACAGAGATGCTGAAAAGCGAAAGGGAATACGATGAAATAATTTATACTTCGCCCGATGGTATAAGATTCAACCAGAAAATGGCTAACAGGCTCTCTCTGAAAAACAATATAATCATACTTGCCGGACATTATAAGGGAATTGACCAGCGTATCAGGGACCATCTTATCACTGTGGAGATATCAGTGGGTGATTATGTTCTTTCCGGCGGGGAACTCCCTGCTGCGATCATAACAGATGCTATCGTCAGGATCCTTCCTGGTGCTATCTCCGATGAGCAATCGGCATTGTCAGACTCATTCCAGGATGATCTCCTTGCCCCTCCCGTCTATACCAGACCTGCCGATTTCAGGGGATGGAAGGTGCCTGATATACTCCTCTCAGGCAACACTGCTGAAATAGATAAATGGCGGCATGAACAGTCTTTACTTAAAACACAAAAACTACGACCTGATCTGACTCAAAATGAATAGAATGTTATCTTCCCTTAAAGGATTCATGGCTTTTGCTATCATGTTCCTGGCAATTTCATGCGATAACAATTTCCACAAAGATTATCTGAAAGATGGATTTATAAATCCTCCGGATTCTGCCCGACCTGGCGTTTACTGGTATTTTATGGATGGTAACATAGAACGTAAGGCAATAACTGCCGATCTGGAATCGATGAAAGAGGAAGGTATAGGCTATGTAGTATTTCTGGAGGTCAATGTAGGAGTGCCGAGGGGTAAGATTGATTTCCTGAGCGAAGAATGGCAGGAACTTTACCGGCATGCAGTTAGAGAAGCTGAAAGGCTTGGCATCAGGATCGTTCTGGGATCGGGTCCGGGATGGGCAGGAAGCGGTGGTCCCTGGGTCACTCCGGCCCGGTCAATGCTTCATCTCGTGGCAGCCGATACTGTTGTCAATGGTCCCGCATTGTTTAACGGCATCCTTGCGGTGCCTGAACCGAAAAGGCCTTTCTTCGGAGAAAACAGCCTTACCCCTGAACTTAAGAAGTTGAGGGATGAATGGTACAACGATATTTACGTACTCGCTTTTCCGACGCCCCGCAATCCTGAAAGAATAAAACTGATCGATGAAAAAGCCAATTATTACAGAGCTCCGTATACATCACAGGCCGGGGTGCTGCCATATATTTCTCCTTCAGATACCCGGAGTAGAATAACCGGATCTGCTATTGACCTGAAAAAAATAATTGATATTTCAGAATATATGGATGCCGGCGGCAGGCTTAAATGGGATGTACCTCCGGGAAACTGGACAATAATGAGATTCTGTACAAGGAATAATGGCGCGGTTACACGTCCTGCACCTTTACCCGGACTGGGTTTTGAATGTGATAAGTTTGACACTTCTGCTTTTAACTCTCATTATGAAGCTTATGCAGGGAAGCTTATCAGGAAATCACAACCTGTAAAAACCTCATCTGGAGGAGGCTGGACAATGATCCACATCGACAGCTGGGAAATGGGAGCTCAGAACTGGAGCCCGCACTTCAGGGAGGAATTTATAGAACGGCGCGGTTATGACCCCAAACCCTTTCTTCCGGTTTATTCAGGACTGGTCGTCGATAATACAGAAATCTCTGAAAGATTTCTCTGGGATATTCGTCAGACATCTTCCGAATTAATAATTGAGAATCATGCACTTCATTTTAAGAAACTCGGAAGAAGAAGCGGATTCAGACTCTCTGTAGAACCATATGATATGAATCCAGCTTCCGACCTTGATCTTGGTCTGACTGCAGATGTTCCGATGTGTGAATTCTGGAGTGAAGGCTACGGATTTAACTCGGCATTCAGCTGTATAGAGAGTACTTCTGTCGCTCATATATCAGGAGCACCTGTCGTGGCTGCCGAAGCTTTTACTGCCGGAAATGATGAAGCCTGGAAACAGTATCCCGGAAGTATGAAAAACCAGGGTGACTGGGCTTTCTGTCTGGGAATCAACAGATTCTTTTATCATACATTCGCTCATAAGCCTTATGACGAAAAATACAGGCCCGGAATGACAATGGGGCCCTATGGGGTTCACTGGGACAGGGGTCAGACCTGGTGGCCAATGGCTGATGAATATCACAGGTATATCGCACGTTGCCAGTATATGTTGTCCCAGGGAAAAGCGGTATCAGATATTCTGTACCTTGCCGCAGAAGGAGCTCCTCATGTATTCCGGCCACCATCCTCCGCTCTGGATGGCACACAATTCCTGCCTGATAAGAAGGGCTTTTCATTTGACGGATGCTCTCCGGATTTCCTTATAAATAATGCTGAAGTCAGGGACGGTATGATAACATTTCCCGGTGGTGGCTCATACAGGATAATGGTTTTACCGGATATAAATACAATGACACCCGAACTTCTTAAAAAGATCAGATCACTTGCTGAATCCGGTGCAATGATCGCAGGGAATCCCCCGGAAAGATCTCCTTCTCTGTCAGGTTTTCCGGATTGTGACAGACAGGTCGCAGAATTAGCCGGTGAAATATGGGGAAAGCATGTGATTCCTGATGGATTATCACGACATAATTTCGGGAAAGGGAAAATATTCTGGGGAAAAAGGCTGGTTAACAAACATAAGGGGATAAGAAATGATCCGGATTCACTTGCACTCTATCCCGACTTTGCACTAATTGATTCTATCCTGTCAGCTTCGGGGATAATTCATGATTTCAAGGCATCCGGCAACATACGGTATACCCACAGGTCGCTTCCTGACAGGGAGTTGTATTTCATTTCCAACAGGACTGGGTCTCCTGTAAAAGATACATGTTACTTCCGGGACGGAAGTCCTGATGCCGAATTATGGGATGCAGTAACCGGAGAAATCAGACCAGTTAATATTTTCTTTAATGATGCCGGAATTGCATACGCAGGGATTGAGCTGGATTCATACCAGAGTTACTTTATCGTCTTCTATAAAAATCCGCGACCGGATAAAATGAAATCCGGCAATACCGGAACAAGCAAAGAGAAGAATATTCTCACGACACTGAACTGGCAATGGATTGTTGATTTCGATACTGTAATGGGGGGACCCGGGAAGGTAAGTTTCGAAAACCTGGATGACTGGGCTCAGAATGCCGATGACGGGATCAGATTTTACTCAGGAACAGCCATTTATTCAAAAACCTTTGATCTGCCTGAATCCGGAGTATCATTGAAAAATTCTAAAGTATATCTCAATCTGGGAAAGGTAAGGAATATCGCCAGGGTCACACTTAATGGCCGGGATGCCGGTACGATCTGGACCGCACCATGGCAGGCTGATATCACAGGTCTGTTAAAAAACCGAAATAATGTTCTTGAAATAGAGGTTGCCAATTTATGGATAAACAGGCTTATAGGTGATGAAGCCGAACCATGGGACGGAGTAACAGAGGGCAAATGGCCCGAATGGTTTTTGAATGGGACAAAAAGGCCAACAAGCAGGTATACGTTCACAACACACAGGTATTATAAAACAGGTGATCCTCTGTCAGAATCAGGATTATTGGGCCCTGTACAGATTGAAATTAACCGGTGATCACGTGAATTATCCCGGGATAATGGGAATTGTACCGGAAAATGGGAATTGTACCGGGGAAATGGGAATTGTACCGGGGAAATGGGAATTGTACCGGGGAAATGGAATTGCCCGGGGACATTTGAATGAATGTAGAGACGCCCAAATTGGGCGTCTCTACGGAACCACGGAATCACGGAATCACGGAATCACGGAATCACGGAACCACGGAATCACGGAATCACGGAACCACGGAATCACGGAACCACGGAATCACGGAACCACGGAATCACGGAATCACGGAATCACGGAATCACGGAATCACGGAATCACGGAATCACGTAATGACGGAATCACGGAATCACGGAATCACGGAATTGCGGAATCACGGAATTAACGACGGTTTGGAAATAACAAAAACGTTTCGTAAAATTGTAACCTATTTCAATATAATTCGTAATTAATTAATAATCAACAACATGAAGACACAGGATTACATTAACCGGGAAGACAGATATGGAGCACATAATTATCATCCCCTTCCCGTGGTCCTTGAAAGAGGTGAGGGTCCGTTTGTATGGGATGTTGAAGGGAAAAGGTATTTTGATTTCCTGTCAGCCTATTCTGCAGTAAATCAAGGTCATTGCCATCCAAAAATTATTAAAGCGCTGACAGATCAGGCAACAAGGCTCACTCTTACATCCAGGGCATTCTATAATTCTGTTCTGGGGGAATATGAAGAATATATAACAAAATATTTTGGATACGACAAAGTACTTCCTATGAATTCGGGTGCTGAAGCAGATGAAACAGCTCTGAAGCTTTGCAGGAAATGGGCATATAAGAAGAAAGGCATTGAACAGAACAAAGCTAAGATAATAGCATGTGAAGGGAACTTCCACGGCCGTACAATAACGATAATTTCAATGTCCACAGATCCCGATGCAAAGAATGATTACGGACCTTTTACTCCTGGATTTATTATAATTCCTTACAATGATATAAAAGCTCTTGAGAATGCCCTTAAGGATCCTGATGTTGCAGGATTCCTCGTTGAACCTATTCAGGGTGAAGCAGGTGTTTTTGTTCCTGATGAAGGTTACCTGAAGAAATCATATGATCTCTGTAAGAAACATAATGTTCTTTTCATTGCCGATGAAGTTCAGACCGGTCTTTGCCGTACCGGTAAGCTCCTGGCTTGTGATCATGAAAATGTCAGACCTGATATCCTGATTCTCGGGAAAGCCCTTTCGGGCGGTGTGATGCCGATATCCGCGGTTCTGGCTGACGATGAAATAATGCTTACAATAAAGCCGGGAGAGCATGGATCAACATTCGGCGGCAATGCTCTTGCAGCAAAAGTTGCAATTGCAGCTCTTGAAGTCCTGAAAAATGAAAACCTTGCGGAAAATGCAGACCGCCTCGGAAAAATATTCAGAAGCGAAATGAACAGTATCAAATCCGATATGATAGAGCTGGTTCGCGGTAAAGGGCTTCTCAACGCCGTTGTTGTCAGGCCAAAAGGTGGAAAAACAGCATGGGATGTCTGCCTGGCAATGAGAGATAAGGGTCTGATCGCAAAACCTACTCATGAACATATAATCCGGTTTGCCCCTCCCCTTGTAATTAATGAAGCTCAGATTATAGAGGCGGTTTCCTGCATCAAAGAAGCTTTTAAACTTTTTGAATAGCTTTTTGTTTCCTTATTGTTAACCAACTTTTTTCAGAGTCCTCTCTGATAATATGCTCATACTATGAAAGACTGTATTTACCGGAGATATATTTCTCTGTCAGTGATATTGTCATTGTCACTGATCTCATTCTCATGCAGGCAGGCCCGCCAAATTACAACCGGGGAACTGCAGGATCATATTAAATATCTTTCATCAGATACTCTCAGAGGAAGGCGAACCGGCACAGCCGGAGACAGTCTTGCTGCAGAATACATAAGGAAGGAATTAAAATCATATGGTCTTATTCCTCTTTCGGGAGACGGGTTCCAGAGATTCAGTGTGACCAGCAGTCTGTCTGCCGGAAAAAATAATTCCTTAACCATAGCCGGAAAAAGCTTTGATCAGGAGAAAGATTTCATGCCATTTGCATTTAGTTCAGGTTCAGCCGATGAAGCAGAAATTATCTTTACCGGGTATGGATTTGTGATAGATGAAGACAGTCTTAAATGGAATGATTATAAAGGCATTGATGTCAAGGGGAAATGGGTAATGATCCTCAGGGCTGATCCTGAACCTGACAAATCAGTAAGTCCCTTCATCCCCTACAGCAGCGACCGGGGTAAGACCCTTCTGGCTAAAGATATGGGAGCATGCGGTGTCCTGCTTGTTTCCGGAGAAGCATTTGATCCGCTGGATACTTTCGAGTCTCTCAATCCTGACGATTTTCCGGTGGGGATTCCCGCTATCCGGATAAAAAGAGAAGTGGCTGATTTTATTCTCAAAGGAGCAAAGACATCAGTCAAATATCTTGAAAAGAAACTTAACGGATCAGGGAAGCCTTTTAGTTTCGCTACCGGGCCAAAGGCTGATGCACATTCTGAAATAACAAGGGAGATGGCGGGAACGAGGAATGTTGTAATGCTGTTACCGGGGGAAGATGAGACACTCAGAAATGAATTCATCATCATAGGAGCACATTTCGACCATCTTGGAATGGGAGGGAAAGGATCATCTAGCATGGCAGGCGACACAGTGGCTGTCCATCACGGAGCTGATGATAACGCTTCCGGGGTTGGAATGATGCTGGAACTTGCAGAAAAATTTGCGTCAACAAAAGGAAGCCATAAAAGGAGCATTATTTTCATAGCTTTTTCAGGCGAAGAACAGGGCCTTCTCGGTTCCAGGTATTTTGCTGATAATCCCACAATTGACCTCTCAAAAGTCAATGCAATGATCAATCTCGATATGGTTGGCAGGCTGCCGGAATCGAAGGTGCTTCAGATCAGCGGTATTGGTACGGCTGAAGGATTAAAGGAACTTATATCAGCCGCAAACGACACCAGTTTACTGAGCCTTGTATTTTCTGAAGAAGGTTACGGACGGTCAGATCATACATCATTCTACAGTAAGAACATACCTGTATTATTTTATTTCACAGGCGCTCATACCGATTATCATAAACCGGAAGATACTTGGGATCTTATTAATTATAATGGGATGATTACTGTATCATCTCTAATCTATAATGTGGCAAAAGAACTATCCGCCGGACCGGAAAGGCTTCGGTTCAGGGAATCCGGACCCAGACCCGAATCTGTCCGTACCACCAGGAAAAAAAGTGTTACACTTGGTATCATGCCCGATTTTGCCGGACTTGTAAAGAACGGTATGAGAGCCGATGAAGTATATCCGGGTCGTCCGGGTGCGCTGGGAGGTATGAAAAAAGGAGATATCATCACAGCAATAAACGGTAAAACAGTAAATAATATCCAGGACTATATGTTCAGGATGGGACAGGTGAAATACGGGCAGCAGATTACCGTTGAAGTATTACGCGACAATAAAAAGATAAACCTGCTGATCCAGTTATAATTTTAACAATTTGATATTTTAGTTCAGGATGAAAAAATTTCTTATCTGGTTACTTGCATTTATAATTACTGTTTTTGCAGCCTATTATCAGCGAAAGACGGGCCCTACATACCCGAAAAGAGTGACTATCACCCTGAACGGCATTAATAAAGAAATAAAACTTGTACGCAGTATCGGACATGATGAGCGTTCTGAGGTAAAGCTTGGCATAGCAGATACGAGCATAAAAGCAACTCTCTTTTATAAAAGATTTAAGACGGATGATGAATACAGTCAGGTTCCCTTCGTTTACAGGGAATATCCTGTTAATTCTTTTGTAATGAACAGGATATTCAAAATGACTGAAGAAAAGGGATTGTTTGCTGATATTCCGCAGCAGCCTGAAGCCGGAAAGCTGCAGTATTATATCGACATTACCGACAATGCGGGTACCAGGTCAGTCTTAAAGGAACAACCTGTTGTTGTAAGATATAAGGGAGCAGTACCGTCAGCAATTCTCCTTCCTCATATTCTTATCATGTTCATTGCCATGCTGTTTTCCACTGCAGCAGGACTGGCAGCTGCTTTCAGACTACCTGTTTATAAGAAATATGGCATATGGACCCTTATCCTCCTTACAGCAGGAGGTATGATACTGGGCCCGGTTGTTCAGAAATATGCTTTCGGAGCACTTTGGACAGGTATTCCTTTCGGATGGGATCTGACTGACAATAAAACACTTATTGCGTTCGTATTCTGGATCATGGCTGTAGTGATTAACATTAAGAAGGATAAACCACTTGCCACACTACTTGCGGCATTCATTTTACTTCTTGTTTACTCAATACCGCACAGCCTTCTCGGATCCGAACTGGATTACAGTTCAAACCAGGTAATTCAGGGTACTATCATTTTTTTCATTCAGATTCAAAAAATTCATAAACTGAGTGCAGCATTAAAATAATACCCTCGTCTTTTTATCAGAAAATGAAAAAGAGTGGGTGCAGCATCTCAAATACGAACAAGTCTTTATATAAAGATGTCAAATGTAGAAGCGGCATTCAGGAATTTACACCAGGATCTTCTGGACGGGTGTAAGACAGGTGACCAGAAAGCGCAGTTTCAGATATATAAGTTATACTATAAAGCAATGTATAACACAAGTCTGAGGATTGTGAACAACAGTATGGAAGCCGAAGATATTATGCAGGAATCGTTCCTGTCGGCCTTTGAAAAGATTGACACGTACTCCGGCACAGTGAGTTTCGGTGCATGGCTTAAAAGAATAGTCATTAACCGGTCACTGGATGCTCTGGGGAAAAAGAAAGCGGTCTTTGAAGATATTGAATCACACTTTGGCATCATGGACAACAGTCCGGAGGATCATGACCGGAATGAAGAAGTAGATGTAAAAGTCGAGGAAATAAAAGAGGCAATTGAAAAATTGCCGGATGGTTACAGGATCATCCTGTCACTTTACCTGCTGGAAGGATATGATCATGATGAAATTGCTGAAATACTTAATATTACAAGCAGCACTTCCCGTTCTCAGCTTTCCCGGGCAAAACAGAAGCTGGTACAGGAATTAAAGAAAAATGAAAAATACAGGGAATGAAAAATATAGAAGACATAATCAGAAATAACCGGGATCTTTTCGAAGATACAGAACCCCCTAAGGGTCACTTCGACCGGTTTAGCACTAAGCTGGAAGAAAGGTTCCATGTGCAGGGTGTTAAAAGAAGCATTGTCCCATATCTGCTGAAAGCAGCTGTGGTTACTCTTCTTGTTACCCTTTCATCACTCTGGATCTGGGATAATTTCCTGAGCAGTGAAGGTAAAAGAATGACCCTCGGAGATGTCTCACCTCAATACAGAGAGGTAGAAAACTATTATATCCACCAGGTCAATCTTCTGGAAAATGAAATAAACACCACAGCCATTATCGATGATCCTGAACATAAGGATATGCTTAAATCAGAAATGAGAAGCATGGATTCTGTATATGTTCAGCTCCAGAAAGAACTTAAAGCAAATCCGGATGATGAAAGGATCATCAGCGCAATGATCGAACATTACCAGACAAAGCTTGAGGTAATGTCATATATTGTAAATCAGCTTAAGTCAATAAGGGATGAACAAGAAAATATTAACGGAAATGAAAAAGTCAGCCTATAAACCGGGGATGCTGCTGATTGCAGCATTATTACTGTCATTCACAGCCTACGGACAGGAAGAACTCACAAAAGAGTATCATAAGGAATATAAAGTTTCTCCTTCAATGACTCTTGATCTGAATAACAGGTATGGTGATATTGATATCGAAACATCCGGATCCGATCAGGTTGTGATAGATATTAAGGTAACATTGAAATATCCCAACAGGGAGAGAGCTGAAAAACTTCTTGGCTATATTGACGTCGAATTCAATGAAGAACCTGAACGAATATCTGCAAAAACCGTTATAGATGACAGATTCAGTTTTACGGGATGGAGCGGGGAATCAAGAAGATTCAGTATTGACTATACAGTAAGAATGCCTGAAAACATGAACCTGGCTCTTACAAACAGGTATGGCAATACAGAGCTCGACGACCTGTCAGGGCATGTTTCCCTCGATATAAAGTATGGAAATCTTACTGCATCGAAATTATCGAGAGGAAATGAAAAACCTCTGAATACCATAAGCCTTGCCTATGGTAAAGGATCTGTTGAGGAAGCCGGCTGGCTGGATGCTCTTTTCAGATATTGCGGGAGCTTTACAATTGATAAAAGCCAGGCTATACTTCTGGATAGCAGATATTCAAAGGTTCAGCTCGGAACAGTAAGCTCGGTTGTGGGTGAAACAAAATACGATAACCTCAGAATTGATAAAATAAATAATTTCGTTCTCGAATCAGGTTACACTGATATTAACATAGGAACTCTTTCAAACAAGCTTGTTTTCGATGTGGCTTATGGTTCATTCAATGTTGACAGGGTTGCTGAAGGATTTGAATCGATAAGTCTTGAATCGCGCTATACCGGCGTCAGAATGGCCATTGATGAATCAGCCAGCTATAAGCTTGAAGGTAAGGTTTCTTATGGAGGGTTGAAATTCAATGAGGACAACTACAGAAATATAAAAAGGATCGTTGAGAATACATCAACCACTGTTGAAGGAATAGTCGGCAAAGAGGAAGCTCCCACTGCCTTTGTAAAGGTGGACTCCTCGTATGGAACAATTAGGCTCAATTAATCTAAACCATAAATTAATATAAGACGCCTCCTTTACAATTACCAGAGTAATCGTAAAACTCCTATTTAACCGCAAAGGACGCTAAGGACTCGCAAAGGACGCAAAGGGCATACTAATGACAAGTATCTCTTTGCGTTCTTTGCGAAAAATCTTTGTGGTCTTTGCGGTTAATCCTTTTGCGTTCTTTGCGGTTAATTTTATTACCTTTAATCCTGATCATTTACTTCGGATTTTTATGAAATCAGCAGGATTTATATTTTCGTGTGTATTCACACTTCTGACAGCATTACAGCTTACAGGACAGTCTGGTAAAGTACCGGGTATAATAGTGGACTATATTCCGGCAACAACAAATATCTATATTGGCTCTCCCTCAATTTGTATTCTTCCAAATGGCGATTATATTGCATCACATGATCATTTCGGACCGGGGAGTACTGAACATCAGCGTGCTCTGTCAGCAGTATTCCGTTCCGCAGACAAAGGACGTTCCTGGCAGAAGATCTCTGAAATAAACGGCCAGTTCTGGTCAAACCTCTTTGTCCATAATGGTCTACTATATATAATGGGGACCTGGAAACATCATGGTAATCTGATAATAAGAAGATCTTCTGACGGAGGTTTCACCTGGACCGAACCAGATGACAGCAGGACGGGATTGCTCAGGGAAGGTGAATACCATACTGCACCAATGCCGATGGTCATTCATAACGGCCATATCTGGAGGGCTGTCGAAAACGCAAAATCATATACCACAGCCTGGGGCATCCGCTATGGTGCAACAATGTTCTCTGCTCCTGTCGGATCGGACCTTCTGGATGCAACAAGCTGGAAAAATTCCAACAGCCTCGCATATGATTCAGCATACCTGGCTGGAAGGTTCCGGGGCTGGCTGGAAGGTAATGCAGTTGTAACCCCGGAAGGGAAAATAGTAAATATGCTCAGGGTGGCAACCACAGAATCCGGCAGGGACCTGGCTGCCATTGTCGATATAAGCGATGACGGACTCAAAGCTTCATTTAATCCTGAAAATGGATTCATCGATTTTGCAGGCGGTGCCAGAAAATTTTCAGTGAGATACGATAACAAATCCGGACGTTACTGGACCATTTGTAATATGATATCGGAAGGATTTGAGGATTTAAATGCCGGATCAGTAAGAAATACACTGGTAATAAAGAGCTCTCCCGATCTTAGACAGTGGACAGTTCACAGCATTTTACTACAGCATCCTGATGTTAAAAAGCATGGTTTCCAGTATGTCGACTGGCAGTTTGACGGAAAGGATATTATTTACCTTTCCCGGACTGCATATGACGATGAATCAGGCGGGGCAAACAATTATCATGACGCCAACTACCTGACGTTCCACAGGATTAAGAATTACAGAAAACTGGTAAAAAAGAGTATTTAGTAGTTCTGCCCTTTGCTCTGCGCTCTGCGCTCTGAGCCTTAGTAGTCCATTTCAACGACAGTAATCCCCGAGCCTCCCATCTCGACATGTTCATCGCGGAATGATTTTACCACATTAACTGTGGCCAGGTAATCCCTGATTAACTGCCGGAGGATACCATTTCCTTTCCCATGAAGTATCCTCAGGTTACGATGCTGAACCATAAGGGCATTATCAATTAGTTCCTGAACCAGTTTTAAAGCCTCTTCCCCCCTTACACCGCGAATATCAATTTCAGGTCTGAAGGACAGTTTCCTTTCCCGGATTGCCGGATCGGCAACTTTTTGTGTAATTCCCGACCTGAGAGATCGTTTAAGTTCCGACCTGCTGATCCTTTCAACCTTATCGGAAGAGATCATAAACCTGAAGCTGCCTGTTTCAACCTGAATCATATTATCCCTGATACCGGTTATTTCCCCTGCTGCCTGCGTATCTGTCATCCTTACCGCATCTCCCACCTGCAGCGGCTTCTGTTTGTCAGGACTTGTTACTGCCGTCTCCTGTTTTTCCTTTGGTCTGAATTTTCTGGCTTTGACAGTCAGACTGGTGATCTTTTTTTCAGCATCAGATTCTGATGGCCTGATCTCTTCAATCACACTTTCCCTGAACTCCTCAAGCTGTTGTCTCAGATCTCTGGTCCTCTCCTTTTCAGCCTGAGATTCTTTGATCTGGCGGATTGTATTTTCAATTATCCTGTTAGATTCCTTTAACAGATTCTGAGCTTCATCCTTTGCTTTAAGGATAATCTCCTTTCTGAGAGTTTTGGCACCGGCCAGCTCTTTTTCATATTCTTCGATCAATTCCTCGAGCCTCCTTTCATGCTGTCTTATATTCTGACGTTTCGTTTCCCAGTATCTTTTATCACGGGCAATATCTTTCAGGTGTTTGTCATAGTTTATATTTTTTACGCCAGCTTTACCTGAAGCTTCATTGAGTATCTCCTCCGGAAGACCTATTTTCTTTGCTATTTCAAATGCAAACGAACTTCCGGGTTTGCCAATATACAACTGGAACAGAGGCTGCATCAGATGATTATCAAATGCCATGGCGCCATTCACTATCCCCTCGGTCAGAGAAGCAAAATGTTTTAGATTTGTATAGTGAGTGGTCAGAACTCCAAAAACTTTCTTCCTGTTAAGTTCTGCCAGGATGGCTTCGGCAATTGATCCTCCGAGCATGGGCTCTGTCCCCGATCCGAATTCGTCAATCAGCACCAGACTTTTATCCCCGCCATACCTGAGAAATGCTTTCATGTTAACCAGGTGGGAACTATAGGTACTGAGGTCATTTTCAATACTCTGCTCATCGCCGATATCAATCAGGATGTCCCTGAAAACACCCGATTCAGAGTTCTCACTGACAGGGATGGTGAGCCCGCATTGCAACATGTACTGAAGAAGTCCCACAGTTTTGAGACAAACCGATTTCCCACCGGCATTGGGACCTGAGATTACCAGTATCCTGTTCCTGTCATCAAGCTGAATATCAAGGGGAACTACCTTCCTTCCCGGCATCCTTTCAAAAGTCAGATGAAGCAGTGGATGGACTGCCGCTTTCCAGGAAATGTACGGATTAGCAGTCAGTACCGGCTTTACCGAGCTGAAATGATTCCCAAAAACTGCCTTTGCCTTGAGGAAATCTATTTCACCCAGAAAAGAGTCAGATTCCAGAAGATCATCAATATAGGGTCTGATATTATCTGCAAACTGAGTCAGTATCCTTACAATCTCCCTTTTCTCCTCATATTCAAGTTCTACAATGTCGTTATTTATTTCGACAATCTCCTCAGGCTCAATATATACTGTCTTTCCTGAAGCTGACTGGTCGTGTATAAGCCCTTTCAGCCGGCGTTTATCAAAAGCATTAACAGGAATCACTCCTCTCCCGTTCCTCAGGGAAACTGTCGTCTCGGAATCCACTATCCCGTCATTCTGAGCCTGTTTAAGAATGGTGCTTAGTCTTCTTGATGCAAGTATGTTCTTTGAAATGATCTCTGACCGTATTTCCTTAAGACGAGCAGAAGCATTATCCTTTATCGCACCATGCCTGTCAATGATCCTGTCGATTGAATCAATAACATACGGGTATGTCTTCACCGGACCGCATAATTTTTTCAGGATCGGATATTTCGTTTCTTCTTTCGATCTGAAAAAATTCAATATTGCCCGTACAGTTTCAAGTGATCTTTTAAGATCGTAGATCTCCCTGACTTCCGGAAAAGTACCCTCGATACGTATCTTGTTAAGACAGGCAGAGAAGCTGAAATAATTGTCCGACGGGAAATTCTCCTCAAAGACAAGAAGCTGCTGAAACTCGTAAGTGGCTGTAAGTTGTTCAGAGATCAAGGCAGGATCTGTATTAAAATGGATCCCGTCAACTTTTTCAATACCCATCGGACTAAGACACCTCTCTTTGAGAAGCTCCCTTATCCGGTCGAAACCGATCTTGGATTCGAAATTTTCAGGGTAAATCATTGGTTAGGATAAATGACAAAAGTAAGAAATATTAAGTAAAATGGTGCAGTGGCACAACGGCACAGTGGCACAACGGCACAGTGGCACAACGGCACAGTGGGTCAGAGGCGCAGGGCATAGCCCTTAATCTAGGGAGTTTGGGGTTTAAAAGTTTCCCCTCCTTTTTTTAAGGAGGGGTGGCCAGACCGAAATCATCTAATGTGTAAAAATATAGATGTTCTGGCCGGGGTGGTTGATTCATTTCTTAGAAATAAGTCCGCTTATGCTGAATCTGTTCCAAGGAATCACCTTAAATCAAAGAATCTTGAAGGTAGAAAATTCAAAAGACAGAAAACTTTCAACCACCCCGGCCGGGAAAATAGAATTGTAAACATTTAAAAATCAGCAATCCCGGCCACCCCTCCTTAAAAAAAGGAGGGGAAAGTTTTGTCCCTAAAACTTCTTAAGTTGATGGCTATGGGGCGCAAGGGGTTGGTAAATCTGAGGCTGAGGTAAATTATTATTAAATAATACCGACTTTGTGGTGATGATATTCTATTTTAATTAATTTTAAACTCAAAATAATAAACCCAAATTGATTTTAAAATGAAAATCGTTAAAACCGGCATCAGTATGATGCTTTTGCTGCTAATACCATTGTGGTTATACCCTCAAACGGAAAATGTTGATCTGGAAATGATATATAAGATCAAACAGGAGGGAAATCAGAATTCAAAAATGGAGGATCTCGCGTTTGGTCTGACAGATTTTGCAGGACAGAGACTTACCGGTTCCTCCGGAGGAGACAGAGGTAATCAGTGGGCAAAGAAAAAAATGGAAGAATTTGGTTTTCAGAATGTCAGGATTGAAGAAGCAGGCGATTTCAACCGTGGCGGGTGGGATAATCTGAAAACATATGCCGCAATGACAGCACCTTATTATGTGAATTTCGCATGTAATCCGGTAGCGTGGACAGGAAGTACCGGCGGTCTCATCAAAGGTGAAGTTATATTGCTGGATGTAAGGACGGAGAATGATCTTGAAAAATACAGGGGTAAACTGAACGGAAAGATAATTCTTATGCCTTCATCTTCAACCACACCCTATGAAATAAGCTATGAACCTCTTGCGTCGAGATATACTGATGAACAGTTAAAGCAGATGGAAATGGAATCCGGAGGCATGAGACAAAGACGTCCCGGTCAGCCTTTCGATTTGGCAGCAATGATGGCTCAGAGACAGTTAAGAACTAAACTGACTGAAATGTTAAAAACCGAAGGAGCAGCTGTAATTATTAATAATTCAGGAACATATAATATCCCAAGGTCAAACGGAGGTGGTTACAACGCCGGTGAAAAAGAACCGATTGCAGAGCTGAATCTCCCGATGGAGGCACACGGAAGGATGGAAAGGCTTATCAGGAACAAGGTGCCTGTTGAAATGGAGGTGGAAATACTCAATAAATTTTTCCCCAGTCCAAAGATCTACAATGTTATCGGAGAGATCCCGGGTACGGATAAGCTTCTCAAAAATGAAGTTGTATTACTTGGCGCACATATTGACTCATGGCATGGCGGGACAGGTGCAGCTGACAACGCCTCAGGATGTATTGTAATGATGGAAGCATTGCGTATTCTGAAGAGCCTTAATGTTGCTCCGCGCAGAACAATCCGGGTTGCGCTGTGGGGAGGCGAGGAACAGGGACTGAACGGATCAAGAGGTTATGTCGAGAAATATCTTTATGATTCGAAAGCAAAAGCCAAAAAACCAGATTTTGATAAATTCTGTGTTTATTTCAATATGGATAACGGCTCTGGTCGCTACAGGGGAGTTTATCTTCAGCAGAATGAAATGGCCAGACCCATATTCGCGGAATTACTTAAACCTTTTGAATCCCTGGGCTGCAAAACAATAGCCATCAGAAATACAGGAGGCACGGATCACCAATCGTTTGACCGTGCAGGACTGCCCGGATTTCAGTTTATCCAGGATCCTATAGAATACGGAAGAACCTATCATACTGTAATGGATACCTATGAAAGGCTGGTACTTGCTGATCTGAGGACAAATGCTATTATCACCGCATCTCTGGCATATCATGCAGCAATGAGAAATGATAAATTCCCCAGGAAACCGGTTATGAATTTTCCGGAAAGATCACCTTTCGGCCCTATGATGCCGTAAACACAATTATTTATTACTTAATCCCTGCAAGATCAATTATAAAAGCATATTGCAAAGCGGTAGTCTTAAACCGCTGAAAGCGTCCTGAAGCACCTCCGTGACCGGCATCCAAGTTACAATACATGACGAGCAGGTTATTGTCGGTTTTCATGTCTCTCAGCTTAGCAACCCACTTTGCCGGTTCCCAGTACTGAACCTGTGAATCCCAGAAGCCTTTGGTTTTATTAATATTACCATGCATTGAGTTGCTACGGTTTTTTCTGGTCTACATCCTTCATCGACAACTGGATTCGTTTTCTGTCAAGGTCGACCGAAATAACCCTGACCATAACGTGCTGATGCATTTTCACAACAGTTGAGGGATCCGTAATATATGTTCTGCTGAGATTAGAGATATGTACCAGACCGTCCTGTTTTATTCCTATATCGACAAAGGCTCCGAATTTTGTGATATTTGTCACGATACCCGGAACAACCATCCCTTCGGTCAGATCTTCCATCTCATGAATATCCGCAAACCTGAATTCTTTAATTCTGGATCTCGGATCACGTCCGGGTTTGGCAAGCTCTTCAATGATATCCTTAAGAGTCGGCAGGCCTGTAACTGGTGTGACATATTTTTCAAGTCTGATCTCCTTCCGTTTGCTGTCATTTGTTATCAGTTCCTTTATATCGCACCCCAGGTCCTTCGCCATTTTTTCAACCACATGATAGCTTTCAGGGTGAACAGAACTGCTGTCCAGAGGGTTATCGGCATTCCTGATACGCAGGAAACCCGCACTCTGTTCAAAGGCTTTTGCGCCCATCCTCTTCACCTGCATCAGTTCCTGTCTCGATGTGAAGGGTCCGTTTTCAGCCCTGTAATCAACAATATTCCGGGCAAGCTGCGGTCCAAGTCCTGATACATATGTCAGCAGATGACTGCTGGCTGTATTGACCTCCACACCTACAGCATTGACACAGCTTACAACAACCTCATCAAGCGCATTCTGAAGCTTATTCTGATCGACATCATGCTGGTACTGCCCTACTCCTATTGATTTCGGATCGATCTTGACCAGCTCGGCAAGCGGATCCATCAGCCGCCGGCCAATTGATACCGCACCTCTTACAGTCACATCATAATCAGGAAATTCATCCCTGGCAACTTTGCTCGCTGAATATATCGATGCGCCTGCTTCACTGACAACAAAGACCTGGATATCATTCTGGAACCTGACATAGTTCTTTATAAAATCCTCCGTTTCCCTGCTTGCAGTACCGTTACCGATAGCGATTGCTTCAGTTTTATATGCATTAACGAGGGTAAGTATCTTCTTTACCGACAAAGCTGTCTGGTTCTGAGGAGGATGCGGGTAAATAGTTTCGTTATGAAGAAGATTTCCCTGCCGGTCGAGACAAACAATTTTACATCCTGTCCTGAATCCGGGATCGATAGCCAGGACATTCTTTTCCCCGAGAGGGGATGCAAGAAGCAGTTGACGGAGATTATCCGAAAAGACCTTAATTGCTTCCTCATCAGCTTTTTCTTTCGAAATATTTCTGAATTCGGTTTCCATCGATGAAGAAAGTAATCTCTTCCAGCTGTCTTTTATTGCACCTGCTACAAGTTCAGACGGTTCATTCCGGCTTTTAATGAATAATGAATTGAGGATTTCCAGAGCATTTTTTTCATCAGGTTCAATCGTAAGCTTCAGGAAACCTTCCTCCTCCCCTCTTCGCATTGCCAATAATCTGTGCGACGGACATTTTTTCAACGGCTCTGACCATTCAAAATAGTCCCTGTATTTTATCCCGTCAGTCTCCTTTCCCTTGATAACTTTCGAATAGATCACGGCTTCCTTCTCAAATAAACGTCTTAGTCTCTTCCGTGCAGTCTCATCTTCATTTATCCATTCGGCTATAATATCGCAGGCACCTGAAAGAGCTTCTTCAATAGTTTTTACTTCCTCAGAAAGAAATTCCTCAGCTTTCAGATCGGGATGCAATTCATTTTGAGCAAAAACAATCCCGGCAAGAGGTTCAAGTCCTTTCTCCTTTGCAACAGTTGCTTTTGTTCTTCTTTTTGGTCTGAACGGAAGGTAGATATCTTCAAGTTCTGCCATTGTTTGTACATCTCCGATCTTCCGGAGCAGTTCAGGAGTCATTTTCTCCTGTTCCTCAATTGATTTTATTACACTTTCCCTCCTGGCATCCAGATCTTTGAGCCGTTGATATTCATCCCTGATATGAAGCAGCTTTACCTCATCGAGGCTTCCGGTCATCTCTTTCCGGTATCTGCTAATGAACGGGATAGTTGCGCCACCATCCAGCAAACGGATAGTATTTTCCACCTGCCACTCATGAAGCCCGAGATTCTTAGAAATAATAGTAATATTTATATCTGTACTCATAATTTATTGGTTCGACGGTTCGACGGTCCGATGGTTCGACGGTTCAAAGGTTCGACGGTCCGACGGTTCGACGGTTCAAAGGTTCGACGGTCCGATGGTTCGACGTTTCGACGGTTCGACGGTCCGATGGTTCGATCCATGGCCAAATGTACTTATATCTTCTTTTGCATCCCTCAGGAAGTAGTGCTTTTCAGCCGTTGTACCCTTGCACCTTTGTACCATTGCACCTTTGCGCCCCTGTGCCTCTGCGCCTTTATTCCACATACAGCACCAGTCCCTTCAGATACTCACTCTCCGGATGGTAGATATTAACGGGATGATCAGGAGGCTGACTCAGCTGATGAAGGATCCTTACCCTTCGCCCGGTATTGGCTGCAGCTGCGAAAACAGACTTCCTGAAATTCTCTTTTGATACAACCTGGGAACATGAAAAAGTAAATATGATCCCGCCTGGCCGTATTTGTTCTATTGCTTTAATATTCAACCTCTTGTATCCCTGCAATGCATTTGCCAGGACATTATTGTGTTTGGCGAATGCCGGAGGATCGAGAATTATCAGATCGTATTTATCCTTAATGTTTTCGAGGAAAGAAAATGCATCTGTTCTGAATGATTCATGCCTCTTATCATCACCAAAATTCAATCTGATGTTTTCGTTTGCCATATCTATTGCAGGACCTGAACTGTCGACTGTGTGTACACTTTCAGCATTCCTCATGGCATATACTGAAAATCCGCCGGTATATCCGAACATATTAAGGACGCATTTTCCCTTTGAATATTTCCCGACAAGCTGTCTGTTTTCCCTCTGATCAATATAAAATCCGGTCTTCTGTCCCGTGCTCCAGTCAATCCTGAACTTAAATCCATTTTCGGTCACTTCAGCAGGTCCATGGTTCCCTGACAGGTACTCGTTTACAGGTTTTACACCTGACATATGAGGGATAGTCTCCGCGCTCTTATCATAAACTGCAGTCAGATTATCGCCGCATAAATCCTTGAGAATCTCTGCAAAATCCTGTCTTAATCTGTACATTCCAACAGAATGAAATTGCATTACAGCTATTCCGTTGTAATAATCTATTATCAGCCCTGGCAGGTCATCGCCCTCTGCATGGACAAGCCGGAATACATTTGTTTCTCCATTGAAAGTCAGTCCTGTTGATTTTCTGAAATCGATGGCTGATTTAATTCTTTTCCGGAAAAACTCAATATCAGGTTCAAGCTCCCTGAATGTAAGTATTCTTACAGCAATGGATCCCGGCTGATAATGTCCTGCCGCAAGGAAATTTTCCTTATTGTCATAAACATTGACAAGATCACCCTCTGACGGCGATCCATATATTTTTTTTATTGCTCCGGAGAATATCCATGGATGAAATCTTCTGACTGACTGATCCTTTCCGGATTTCAATATGATTTTTACCCTTTGCACATTCAATTATTTTAACCCGACATGGGAAGTGTTAAAAGCATAAATCCATTAACCGCAAAGGTCGCAAAGGTTTTACGCAAAGAACGCAAAGGTCTGAATTACAATAACCATACATTGCGTCCTTAGCGGTATCTTTGTGATCTTTGCGGTTAAATAAGAATTTTTCACTTATTCCCGGAGATTATTTTATTTACCATTTACAAGTTTCCTGTAAATCTCATAGCAGACCCATGCATCAGTTGCAGCATAAATCTGCTGTGCCTCGGAAAGTTCAGCAGCTTCCCAGTCTGTTACCTGCTGCCGCTTTGATATCCTGAATCCAAGTACAATCGCCGAGAGCTTTTTCAGTCCCGAACTTTTTATTCCGAATTCCTTCACAAATTTCTGAAGATCGACGAAGCCATCAGGTTCAAATTTCCTGACATTCTTCAGAAAACGGACATCGTCATGTATCGCAACACCTGCCTTAACAATTCCGGGATCGGCCAGAATACCGGCCAGTTTGTCGGGTATACCGATCTTATTGATCCTGAAAAGGCATGCAAGATTCCCGGTAGAGAGCTGAATGAGAGATACTTTATTCTTCCGCCCTTTTCTGAAGGAAGGACGGGTTTCAGTATCGAAACCAAGTACCTTCTGTTTCGACAGTTTTGATATTATCCCGTCAAATTTTTCCTGACTATCAACCACTATTATGTTACCGGTAAACCATGAAAGATCATAATCTTTCAGCTCTTCTGCGGAAATTTCTTCCCTGTAAATATTATTCACCATCCCCTCTGAAATCCTTCTGACGTTTTGAAATAAACCATTCTGATGTATCCCGTTCTGCATTTTTATCATCAATATCTTCAACAGGTCCAGCTTCCTCTCCCGAATAGATGAACCTGTGAATAGCTCTCAGTGAATTAACGAGCTTCTGGCCCCAGATATTTTCAAAGTTCATCCTGCATTCCCAAATTGCATCATTCATGACCTCCGTTGTACCCGTCTGGTATAACAGAAGAAAATCTTTCAGATCCTGGTAGATATCTGCCATATTTTCTGCAATGCTTGCCGGTACAATATTTTCTGTTTTATTCAGCTTATCCTCAGCCAGATCGGGATAACTGTCAGCCGTCCCGAACTGTATTCTGAAATCATCATTTACTTTTTCCCAGTCGGCTTCGGTTACAAACTTTTCATTTCCATCTTCAAAAACAGGTTCCAATGATGGCAGAAGAGAAGCTTTGATATACAGGAACGGAAGGAGCCTCTGAAGTATTCTGAGTAGTTCCCCTCCGTTAATCCGGGATGCATGTTCCGAGTATTTGCAGAACTCATTTGCAGCTGCCACAAATTCAACAACTGTTCGTGAATATACCGGATCCTGTTTTTTAGACATCATTTTAAAATATGACTGCAAAATTAGGTATTTTTCAATGCAACAGAATTATTTAATTACCCTTTGTGTACCTTTGTGTGAACTTCGTGACTTTTGTGGTTAAACAGGCATTTTTATTTAACCACAAAGAGCATTAAGGTTATGACAAAAAGCACAAAGACAGAATATTAAATCGTAGATTTGCAAAATCAGGGTGTATGAAATTCAGGTTTGTATTAGCATTTTTTCCGATTATTATTGCTTTGGTTTTAACAGGTTGCAGGCAAATAAATAAAGAGGCAATACGGGCAAAAGAACAGAGGACTGATAATCCCATTGTCAGCAGCCGGCCTGTTTCGAAAATATCAATTCATGATGCATCACTGAACGGATTAACTGCGGATTTGGAAAAAGCTCTGAATTCAGGAGTTGATGTCAATTTAAAAGATGAGGACGGCCGTACTGCACTAATGTATGCTGCCTTCAACGGGCATACAGCTATAATGGAAACTTTGATCCGGAAAGGTGCAATGGTCGACCTGACTGATCATTACGGGAGAACCGCCCTTATGTTCGCATCATCGGGACCCTACCCGGAATCTGTAAGGTTACTTTTGAAAAACCAGGCTGACCCGAATCTGGCTGATAAAGAGGAACATTTCACTGCACTTATGTACGCGGCTGCTGAGGGACAGACAGAAGTTGCTAAAATCCTTCTGACCTTCAAAGCCGATCCCCGGCTAAAGGATATCGATGGTGATAATGCACTGACATTTGCCAGGAATAACGGTCATAATGAAATTGTGACACTATTGCAGCCGTTCATGAAATAATCCGGATTTTTACCGGAAATTATGCACCCGGTCCTTTATCTGCAAAACACTTCAGGTTACTTCTTTCCCGCCTGTTGATACCCTGTTTATAACTAATGTAAAACTCGGATGGCTGTTTCAGAATCTGAATCCTTACGTACTATATTTTTGATCAAAAAAAACCATGAACCTTGATAAAGTAAACCTTCGTTATAAGAATGTATCTTATCTGAGAAAACCAGAAGACCTGACAATTGAAGAATGGCAATATGCTCTCAGGAAACAATATGCCGAGACACATTATTTTAAAATCAGGAACATGGGTGCACATCCGGTATTTTCTGATTATGATGTAACCAATCCGGAGACCGGTCTGTCGTATAAAGTTTCAATAAGAAGCAAGGATAACAGCGCTAATTTTTGTGAATGTGGTGACTTTAAAACAAATGGCCTGGGTACATGCAAACATATTGAAGGAGTATTCCGGTATATAGATAAAGTTCTCAATAAAAGCCGCCTCCTGGATAAAGGGTATAATCGCGCCTACACATCAGTATTTCTGGATTACAGAGGTAAACGCAAAGTCAAAATAAGGATTGGCTCAGATAATGTGGAGGAATTCAGGGCCCTGGCCGGCAAATATTTTGACAGTAACATGGTGCTTACGGAAAGTTCTTACGAATCATTCAATGATATTATCAGTGAAGGTAAAGCAATTAACAGTAGTTTCAGATGCTATCCGGATGCGCTTTCATTTATAATTGAGAAACGGGAGGATCAGAAACGATCCAGGCTGGTTTATGAAAAATATCGTTTACAAATAAGCAATGGCGTCTTCAGCAAACTTATAAAGGCCGAATTATATCCATACCAGAAAGAAGGAATATGTTTTGCTGCTGAAAAAGGCAGATGTATTATTGCCGATGATATGGGCCTTGGAAAAACAGTTCAGGCAATCGCAGCTGCTGAACTGCTGAGAAAGGAAACAGGTGCCGCATCAGCTTTTATTATTTGTCCCACCTCACTAAAATATCAGTGGAAATCAGAAATCGAGAAATTTACGGACCAGCAGGCCTGGGTAATAGAAGGTGTATATACAAAAAGAATTATTCAATATCAGAACGAGTATTTTTATAAGATCGTTTCATATAATACAGCCATAAACGATATCAGCCAGATCAGCGATGTATCACCTGATATTGTTATTTTAGATGAGGCTCAGCGCATTAAGAATTTCAAGACAAAAATATCGAGACATATAAAAACACTCAGATCACCTTATTCTTTTGTATTGACAGGTACCCCCCTTGAGAACAAACTCGAGGAATTATATTCAATTGTCCAGTTTACCAATCCTTATACCCTTGGTCCTTTCTACCGGTTTATGCACGAACACAGGATTGCCGATGAAAAAGGAAAAGTTATAGGCTACAGGGATCTTAATAAAATCGGCGCTGTTTTATCCGATACCATGATACGCCGGCGTAAGAAGGATGTACTTCTCCAGTTACCCGAACGTATGGATAAAGTATTATTTGTCACAATGACTGAACCACAGAGTGCGATTCATGAGGAATACAAATACCATGTGGCAAAACTGATAATGAAGTGGCGCAGACAGGGTTTCCTGAATGAAAAAGATCGTCAGAACCTTATGATTTTTCTCAACATAATGAGGATGGTTTGTGACAGTACTTTTATAATCGATCAGGAAACACGGAATGATTCAAAAATAGGTGAGCTGATGGATATACTTGGGAAGGTATTTGCAGAAGGAGACGAAAAGGTTGTTATATTCAGTCAGTGGGAAAGAATGACCAGGATTGTGTCCGGGGAACTGGATGACCGGAATATTAAATACCAGTATCTGCATGGAGGAGTGCCCGGTTCTGACCGCGGAAAACTATTTGAAAATTTCAACAACGACCCGGAGTGCAGGATCTTTCTATCAACTGATGCAGGAGGTGTGGGACTTAACCTTCAGGCTGCCTCGCTTCTTATCAATCTGGATATACCATGGAATCCGGCTGTGTTAGAACAGCGTATTGCCCGCATCTATCGTATTGGCCAGAAAAAGAACGTTTCAGTGATCAATATGGTGTCGGCCGGTACGATTGAACATAAGATGCTTGGTGTTCTCAGCTTTAAAAAGGGGCTGGCAGAAGGTATCCTCGACCAGGGAGAAAATGCCATATTCCTGGATGACAGCAAATTCAGGATACTCATGAATTCGGTTGAAGAAATGATAGGTAAGGAAACATCATTAACCGACCTCTCAGATACCTCTGAAAATAAGGAAACAGATACTACACTTGTCGAAAATGATGCAAACATTCCGGATGAAGAATCTGATAATCAACCGGAAACTTCAGTGACACCTTCTTTTATAGGGGATGATGATGTTAAACAACCGACTGAACCTCAGGCAAAAGGGCAGATAGAAACCACTGCACCGGCTGATCTGATCCAGTCCGGATTATCATTTTTAGGGAAACTTACCCAGACTCTCTCCAGTCCCGAAGCTACACAACAGCTTGTTTCATCTATTGTTAAAAAAGATGAAAAAGATGGTAAAACATATCTTAAAATTCCTGTTGAAAGTGAACATATTGTAGAAAACGTTCTGACATTGTTTGCAACCATATTTAAAGGGAAGAATTAATAATTATTTAAAATACCCTATTCCTACTGGCAAAGAAGTTCGTTAAGTCTGTCCGGAAGGATTCTTCGCTTCACTTCGTTACGCTCAGAATGATTGGTATTTTCATAAAGACGGAGGGGTTTTTAAGTATGATTTACCACCGCCACCTGTCCCTGTTCCTGTCTCTTCTTTTCTTTGCCTCTTCTATCTTTTTCTGATATTCGTCGTATATTTTTTTCTGTTTTGCAAAAGAATGTTCTCTGATTTCTTCAGCCGATACATCCTGGTTTTCAATAATACTCTTTACAGGAATCCAGTTATCACTGTACATTATTTGCAAATCCTGATTGAGAAGATAGCTTCCCCTCGATATTCTTTTAAATAATTTCTTATTATAGGGATTATTGCTGTCAATCTCATGTTTGGCAAAGATTGCCGATAAATACTCCCGCTTCTTACGGTAAGCCGGAAGAACCGCTTCTGAAAAATTTTGAATGCTTCCGAGGATATCATCCATTTTTATTCCCATAGTATGGAAAAATTCTTTTTTTAACAAAACAACCGACTGAATGGCGAGAAATAAGTTTATCAGCAGATATTCAATGCTATGTGAATCAAGCTTTATTAAACGTCCGTAAGCCAGTATCTTCATTGAATCAGTGAGCAGCAGAGGGTAGATCTTCCCCAGTTTATTCTTTGCATAATCGGGTGAGACAAATGCCTGTTCGAACGCTATCTGAACAGGTGTTTTATTGAAAGTATTGAATAAAGAAGGATTGGCTCCTGAGCTGAGAAGTGTTTTTGTAATATTCACAGCACCCGAATAAACTGCAGCATGTAATGGCGTAAAATTATGTATATCACGATAATCTATACCATACTTATTAACTGAGGGGATGATCATTTTAATATTATCCTCCCTGTAGTACTGATAATATTTCCTGAAGATCGATCCACGTTCACTTTCATATTTTTCTGCTCTTTTATATTTCAGCTCAGCCAGTTTCTCCATTATAAGTGACTGGTTGTACACGAGAGCGAAATCAAAAAGCCTGTCCTTTGCTTTTTTGTTGAAAAGTTCCGGATTCAGCGCCTCTTTCTTCACTGTCTTATAAAGTTCGAAAGTCATTGGTTCCCATGCCGGTTTTTGAACTGTCAGGATATTATTCCGGATGGCATCTGCCTGTTCGTTCTTCCCCTGCATTTCAAGCCGCCGGGCTTCCTTTTTCCATTCGTCTGCTGACGATATATCTTCCTTAATATTATGTGTATCTGCTATTTCTGATATTCCTGCCAGTCTGATCAGCTTGTGAGCTTTCGTCTGTTCTACAATAAAAATATTCTTTTCGGCACGGGTTACTGCTACATACAACGAGTTGATATAAAACTTGTACACATCATGTGATTTGTCTGTTTTATCCTTCCCCCTCGAATAATCCAGTTCATTACCCATAAGATCGTTATGATCTACACCATCACAAATAGCATTATACTCGGCTGAATTATCTGAAATGAAATTCCAGATAATTATATTTTCATATTCAAGTCCTTTAGACTCCTGCACTGAAAATAATAATGGGGTCTGAAACAGGTTTCTAGCTTTCGCCTTATCTTCGAACCTCAGCACCAGTACTGCATATTTTACCGAAAGACGCGTTTTTCTGGCCAGATCGCTGAGGTTATTTCCTTTGTTTTCAATGAAAACCACTTCCCCTTTTATCTCAGAAATAGTATTTACAAGATAATTACTCTCCTTATCAATTGAACCGAACCTTGCATTCTTGATCTTAAGCAGATTATTGGCAAGTCCTGAAATGGACTGACTGTTACGATAATTGACATGTAATATTTTTGTTTCACTTCTTTTAACATCGTTGCTTTGATAAAACATGCTTTTAAGATGTGACCATGAAAAGAAATTGGGGTAAACCACCTGGTTTGAGTCACCACAGAGCATAAAATTTAAAGGTTTCAGCAGGGACTTTAAAATTATTTGCAACTGAATATTTGTGAAATCCTGAATTTCATCAACAATAATATAATTATACAAAGGAGTACATTCAGTGAGCAGGTGATGTGAAAGTATATTTATGTCATAATAATTATTCTCTTTCAGGTAATTCAGATACTTCCTGAAAAACCTGTACACCGTTTCTCTTTCGTTAATCAGATAAATGGATTGCTTGACTCCCAATGCCAGGTAATCTTCAGAGGACAGGTATTCTTTTGAAATGTCAAGGCCTGTAATTACTCCCCTGAACTCTTCAAAGGTTTTATGGGCATCTTTTAATCCTGATGACTGTTTATTTCTTTCAAACCACGATTCGAAAGTTTTAAAATCCATTTCTCTTCCTTCAGGCATATGAAGAGTCTCAATAAATTCCCGGTAAGATAGAAAATCTACATCCAGATCTTCATTCTCATAATTATTTGAGTAAAACAATCGTGCCGAATTTTCAGCCAGGAAAGGCGACAGGGTTATATACAATACTTTTCCTCTGAGCGCTTTAATTTTTTCAAGCACCAAAACAGTCTTTCCGCTCCCTGCAGAACCTATAATGATCTGTGGCAGAGATAATGCAAGTATTTCCGCCTGATCGTCGTCAAATGACAAAACTTTATCCAGCAGATGGAAATGCCTGTGGCGCCTGTTTACATATATAAGCGGTAAAATGTCTCCTGCCGCTATGTCATTATGACCCTTGACCGGAATCAGTTTGGACTCGTCAAAATCATATCCGCGAAGAAACCTGGATTTACCGTAATCATGTTTAAAAATGATCTCAAGTACAAGCAGGCAGGTCTGATTATTGTGACATCCAAATTTGAATAACAGACGGTTTTCATAATCAATTTTTGCCCGGTAGAAATCTGTCCCGGCCATTTTCTTTACTTCTGCCGCTGCAAAATCACCCCTGGTAAGCTGGTCAACTGTCCGATCAAACTGTTTACGGACCTTTCCGGGATCAATACCATTGTATATTAGAGTGTTATACATATATTAAGTTGTTATTTTAAATACAATTTCCTCTGCCATTTAATTAAAAACCTCAAAACGGATATACCAGTAAGTTCTTCGGAAATCAAATAATTTTTCGACTGTGAAATTAACGTTCTTTTTTTTACCTTACCGTCAAATTCAGACAAAATGCAAAAAGTATCAAGAAGAGATTTCATCAGAACAGGATCCCTGGCTGCTGCCGGGATAGGCATATCAGCAGAAAAGCTAATCGGTGCCGGGAATCAGGTACGGCCCGTTAAGGTCGGAGTGATCGGTACCGGGAACAGGGGCACATCTCATGTAAGTAATCTGTTAACCATTGAGGGAGTTGAAATTATTGCCGTTTGTGATCTCTTTGAGGATAGGGCAAAAAATGCAGCTTCCATCTGTGAGAAGAACGGAAGAAAACCTCCCTCTGTATATTTTGGAGATATGAACGCCTACAAAAAGATGCTGGACAAGGAAGATCTTGATGCCGTGATAATTGCCACATACTGGGATTCCCATTCCTCAATTGCTGTCGATGCAATGGAACATAAGATTTACCCGGGCAGTGAAGTTCCTGCCGCACTGACAGTTGATGATACATGGAAACTGGTTGAGACATCCGAGAAGACCGGTATCCCCTGCATGATGCTCGAGAACTGGAGCTTCAGGCAGGATAACCTGGCTCTTCTCAATATGAAAAGGCTGGGAATGCTGGGAGAAATTGTTCATTGTCACTGTGCCCATTCCCACGATTGTATAGACCACTGGTTCTTTGACAGTAAAACCGGACTGGACCGTTGGCCGGCGGATTATCTCCGTAAATATAACAGGGACCAGTATCCGACCCATTCTGTTGGACCCGTTATAAGCTGGCTGGATATAAACCGTGGTGATGCATTCGAAGAAATATATTCGAGAGATTCAGCTTCAAAAGGTATCAATGCATACTTTAAAAGGAAGTTCGGCAATGACCATCCGAATGCCAATCTCACTTACAAACAGGGTGATATTGTAACTTCAACCCTCAGGACAAAAATGGGTAAAACACTGGTAATTAATTATGATATGCAATTACCCAGGCCTTATTCAAATCGCTGGATGCTTCAGGGAACCTTAGGTGTTTACTACGAAGAAAAAGGCATGATATATCTTACTGATATCAGTCCGGAGTACCATCAGTGGGAACCCTGGAAACCCTACGAGGAAAAATATAATCATAAATGGTGGCAGAAAGATCTTTCTTCGCAATCCCATGGAGGAACTGATTATGTCATGCTTAACCAGTTCATCAATGCAGTAAGATCGGAAGGCCCCACTCCCATCGATGTTTATGATTCTGCCGTCATGACGGCAATAGTTGAACTGTCAGGCATTTCAATTGAAAAAAATGCTCCTGTACCCTTCCCGGATTTCACAAGGGGAAAATGGCAGACAAATAAACCTTATTTTGCTTTGGATAGTGACAAAGCGTGAACGGCTGATAGCAACCCTTGAAGGCAGGAATGTCGACCGTCCGCCTGTAAACTTTTATGAGATCGGAGGATTTTCCGTATGCCCGGATGATCCTGATCTATACAATATCTACAATTCACCCTCATGGCAGCCATTATTGAAACTGGCGGAAGATCATACCGATATAATTAGAATGGTAAGCCCTGTCAGAGCACAATCGCATCTTTCCTGGGCTGGAAGTAAAACCATTTTAAGAGAACGGTATGTCGGTGAAAAAACCTGGGAAGAAGGAAACAGCCGCTTCACCAGACTGATATATAATATTGGCAATAAATCACTTACCAGCACATCCCGTCGTGACAGGGAAATAGATACTGTTTGGATCACAGAGCCTTTACTCAAGAACACTGAGGATGTGAAGCTATTCCTTCAGCTTCCGGATGAAATATTTGAAGAGAGTATCAGAATTGATCACCTTGAAAAAGAGGAAAAAAAGCTTGGAGATAAAGGTATAATCCTGGTTGATACCGAGGATCCCGTATGTGCAGTTGCTTCACTTTTCAACCTGGAAACCTTCATCATTTTTGCCCTTACAGAAAAGACTCTGTGCCATAAACTAATGGAGAAGCATGCAGAGTATCTGTATAAACGTACTGAAAAAGTGGCGATTGAATTTCCCGGCAGGCTATGGAGAATTTATGGACCGGAGTATATTACCGAACCATTTCTCCCGCCTTATCTCTTTGATGAATATGTTGTAAGACATACCGGTCCGATGGTGAAAATGATTAAGGATCATGGCGGATTTGTCCGGATCCATTCACATGGATGCATTAAGAACATCATGGATTATTTGCTCAAAATGGGAGCAGATGGAATTGATCCTGTTGAGCCTCCTCCACATGGGGATGTTGAATTGGGATGGCTCAGGGAAAAATATGGCAGACAGATGGTGCTTTTTGGGAATATAGAAATTTCCGATATAGAAAATATGCCGGAAAAGATGTTCAGGGAGATTGTAAAGAAATCAATTGCTGACGGTATTTCGGGTGAAGGAAGGGGATTTGTTCTGATGCCATCTGCATCACCGTATGGAAGAGATATTTCAGAACTCACATTACGCAATTATCAGATCATGGTTGAAGAGATTGAGTCTGCTAATCAATAAATAGTTTTCATTATACCTAAATCTGAAAAATATTAAAATACAAATTGGTTTTATTACAAAAAAAACTTGTTAATGGGTTGGTTTTATTACAATATTTATTAAATTTAGCATTGGATTCATGACAAAACAATGTTTAAAAGACAATTGATTACAGCTCTTGAACAATGGGCTTCCAAACCTGATAGAAAGCCATTGGTCTTAAGGGGAGCCAGACAAGTTGGCAAGACGACTCTGATAAATACTTTTGGTAAAATATTTGACTGTTTTATCGAGATGGATCTTGAGAAAGCAGAGCAAAGACTAATATTTGAATCAAACCTGTCGTTTCAGGAACTTTTATCAGCAATATTCTACTATTCCGGTAATATCCGCAATAATAAAAGGACACTGATCTTTATTGATGAGATTCAAAATTCTGCAGCAGCTGTAGGATACCTCAGATACTTTTATGAAGAGGCGCCTGAAATATATTTAATTGCTGCAGGATCACTTCTTGAATCCCTTATGGATAAACAGATATCATTTCCGGTAGGCAGGGTAGAATATCTATATTTACGGCCATTTTCATTCATCGAATATCTGAATGCACTTCATGAGGAACAATCTGTTAGTCTTCTTGAAAAAACAGAGATTCCTGACTTTGCGCATAAAAAGCTGATGGATCATTTTAATCGATATGCCCTTATAGGAGGAATGCCTGAAGTGATATCAAAATATGCTGAAACCCGTGATATCCTTTCGATTAACCCTGTTTTCGGGAACCTTCTGACTGGTTTTAATGATGATGTGGAAAAATACGGCCGTAACACAACCATGGTTCAGCATATCAGGCATATTCTGCGAACCGGTTTTTTCTTTGCAGGACAAAGAATTAAATTCGAGAGATTCGGATCTTCAGACTATCGTTCCCGGGAAATGGGAGAAGCTTTCAGAACGCTTGAAAAAGCGTTACTTATTGAACTTGTTTACCCGATAACAAAGTCAAGCCTTCCGGTAATCCCTGACATAAAAAAGTCGCCCCGTCTGCTCTGGCTTGATACCGGTATAGTTAACTTCATGGCAGGAATTCAAAAAGAGATATTTGGCGCTAAAGATATCACAAGTACCTGGAGGGGGGTTGTTGCTGAACATATTACCGCTCAGGAGTTACTCGCACAAGATAAAAATATTATAGCCAGAAGGTCTTTTTGGGTAAGGGAAGCTAAAAACTCAAACGCTGAAATAGATATCATTTATTCCTGGAACGGCCTATTGATTCCTGTTGAGATTAAGTCCGGAGAAGGCTCAAGGTTACTATCTCTGCATCTTTACATGGATTCAGCGCCTCATGATTATGCAGTTAGAATATGGTCATCTCCTTTTTCTAAAAATACACTTTATACAAGTAAAGGAAAGAAAATCCTTCTAATTAATATCCCATTCTATCTGATTCACAGGCTGCCTGAGATTCTAAATCGGATTTAACGAGATGATTAATCATAACAGCTGACCTCTTATCCAGGAATTCTGTTAAAAATTATTCTGATAAAAGATTTTAGTCTATTTTTACAAAAACAACTTCCCTTGGACCAATATTCCGAAGATACTGAACTGGTAAAAAGACTTCAAAAAGGAAATGTTGAAGCTTTCGATCTGCTTTATGAAAAGTATTCAGTCAGGCTGTATTCCTTTGGACTTAAATATCTAAGATCTGCATCTGAAACTGAAGAACTGGTACAGTCAGTCTTTCTTAAAATATGGGAAAATCACAGGCAACTTAAAAAAGAGTTATCATTCAAATCCTTCCTTTTTACAATTGCATACAATGATATCTGCAAACTTTTCAGGAAAAGGAAGTATACTCAGATATTTATTGATGAAGCAATTCACGAAAATAACCAGTCTTCCTCCGAAACCGTGGAAAGAATAGATTATCAGTCAACACTCAGCCGGGTAGTTCAGATAATTGACAAGCTCCCCCAGAGGCAGAAAGATATCATCAGGAAAAGCCGTCTTGAAGGAAAACCATCAAAAGAGATAGCAGAAGAGATGAAACTTTCTTCAGGGACAGTGGATAATTATATTTCAGAAGCGCTGAAATACATTCGCGGACATTTACGGAAGGAAGATCTGGCATTAGTCCTGTTTTTTTCTATGTATTTGTTATAGCTATTCTGATTTGTACTTCGTATTACAAACAAAGATATATCAAAGGATTAAAGAAATGACAAATAAGGAAATCGTAAAAAGGAACATCGGTTTGACCTTTGATTTAATACGTAAAATCATTGAAAATCCTGACTTGGCAGACAGAATACCGGATAATAGTGTGATTGAATTTGTTGAAAAAGATTTTGAAGTCAGGAAAAAAGCATATGCAAAAAACAGCAAACTAATTAAAGTAAAAAACACGATCGAAATAAATTAGCGGTTCAATTATATTGGTACACTTTCCTAAGAATATTTTCTTTATCACACTTTCAAGCCTGTTAAGCTAAATCTTCATCTTTTCCACTTTCTCCATCAATCTCTCGTGATTGGATTTCTTTTAACTTTTGTCATTTATATTCCTTCTTCGGACTTCCATCTTTCGTCTGTACTGTAAAAAATAATTGCATTTTTATATGAGAATTAATTGACTCATGGATATAACATAAAGCAAAACAGAATTTTTATCATTTGAAACAGGAAGCAATCGCAAAAATTGACCGCTACATCAAGGGTGTAGCCGATGGCAGTGAAAAAGAATATGTAGAATCTCTCCTTTCTGACGGAGAATCAAATCTTTACCTTCGAAACTGTCTGGAGAAAGAGTGGAACTCATTCATTCAAAAGGAAGCCTCTTCCGGAATTGATTTGAATCCTTTGCTTGACAGGATCCATCATTTGATCAGGAAGAATGAACCCGGGAAAACCCGGAAACCGGTGCAGAGGTTTATTAATATTTACATGAAGGCAGCGGCAGTTCTGCTTATACCAATTATGATAGCCGAGGGGTTGATTTATAACAATTTAGCACATAGCAAAAAGGCATTTGCAGAAGAGAATGTTGGCATGCAGATATATGCTCCTATGGGATCCCGGGTATCATTTAATCTTCCTGACGGGACGAAGGGGATGCTTAACAGCGGATCACATCTCGATTATTCGGTCCCTTTCACTTCCGACCGGAAAGTAAAGCTTGAAGGAGAGGCTTGGTTTGAGGTAAGTAAAGATGAAGAACATCCTTTTGAGATTTCTGCCGGTAGTTCTGTTGTCAGAGTACTGGGGACAAGCTTTAATATCAGCGCATATCCTTCTGAAAAATATATAGAGGTAGTGCTTAGTTCGGGTAAGGTTGAATATCAGAGCAGCATTTCAGAAGATAAAGTTATTCTAGGGCCGTCGGAGAGACTGGTATGTAATCAGGGCAGAATTCATAAATCTGTTGTGGATCCTGAGAAATACAATGCCTGGACGGAAGGGAAGCTTGTTTTCAGGGGAGATCCGATGGCAGAAGTGGCTAGAAGAATTGAGAGATGGTATAATGTAAAAATCAATATTGCAGACAAAGAGCTTGAAAAGTACTCATTCAGGGCAACTTTTCAGGATGATCCGCTTGAAGATGTTCTGAAATTCCTATCGATGACCTCCCCCATCCGGTTTAAGATTTCAAAGCGAAAATCATTACCGGATGGAACCTTCACCAAGGAGGAGGTAACTATTTATAAGAAGAACTGACCTTTTTAAACCTTAAACCAGAACCTATGAAACCAATTCACAGCCCCTGAAAAATCTGAAAAAAAAAGGAAATCGCGCCAACGATTTCCCAAAAAACATCTTAACGACATTT
>ERZ795055.499-NODE-499-length-37140-cov-6.543346_pt1 | contig 37140 bp, 32 predicted proteins | sample MGYA00375139_ERZ795055 | MGnify/ENA primary metagenome ERZ795055 (study PRJEB30184, sample SAMN05720283) | anaerobic digester metagenome | isolation source: active sludge of municipal wastewater-treating anaerobic digesters | place: USA | collected 2015-01-23 ... | reverse complement strand
TGGTGCCCGGGGCGGGAGTCGAACCCGCACGACCTTGCGGTCAGCAGATTTTAAGTCTGCCGTGTATGCCATTCCACCACCCGGGCGTAATTTCAATCAAAGTTTCTTATGCAATCTTCTCTTAATTTTATCTGGCGCACCTGGAGGGAGTTGAACCCCCGACCTTTTCCTTAGAAGGGAACTGCTCTATCCACTGAGCTACAGGTGCTTGCTTATTAACTTTTAAAGTACCGTCTAATTAACACATCAATATTTTCTAAAGCCAAAACATTTTAGTAGATTTTACACCATAAATCTACTTTTAAATCTCATATAGGACTTTTTCAATAATGTTTGCAATTTCCTTATGAGGCATTTTAATCTTTCTTGGTACAGTAACAAGAGCTAAAACAGAAAAGAATATTAATATCTCACCCGCTGCAATAAAAGAATGTCCATAATTTCCGTCTTTTGAAACCATTCCAAAAAATATTGGGCCTAGAACATAAGCAATATTTTGAGAAATCTGACCGATACTTACCATATTATTCCCATCTCCGTCTAATCTTGTAATATAGTCTTCAAATGTTGCATAAATAAGAATAAACGCTATTCCGGAAACAAAAGCAATTAAAAAAACCATACTAAGTATTAAATAAATATTTTTCAATAGAGATATACAAACCATCAGTACTCCAGCAAAAATCCCCGCAAGAAAAGCAGTTCTCTTCTTTCCAAGATATGAGTATATTCTTGGCGCAGCAAGCCCTGTTAATATTGCAGGAAGGCCGTACATAGTTAAAAATAATCCTCCTGCGGGGTGTTGAGATCTTAAAGATTCAGAGAAAAGAACCCCAATTGTCCAAAAAGAAGCATCTAAAAGTGTTAATGCAAATGAAAATGTAACCAAAGGCCATATTTTTCTTGTAAGTACGTGTGTTACTTTTACTTCATCAAAAAGCGATCTTATTTCTCTGTCGGATTTTTCATCGTCTTTCTTTTTTCCAAATTTAGTTTCAAAAAAAAGAAATAAAACACTAGCTAGAGAGGTCATTAATAATGCAAATAATAACGATGAGTTAATTCTTTCTGCAAATAAATAAACAGCAATAGCTGGACCTATCATATAAGCCAGAGATTGGAAAATTGACATCGTAGACCAAGCATGTGCATTTTTACTAGGTGGGAGAAACTTTTCTACAAAATTATATTTAGAATAATTTCTGAATTCGTAGTAAGTAGACCAAGTAATCATTGCTATCACTAGCGGAAATAAATACTTAGGTATAAAAATCAAAATCAAAGCAGTTGTAATAGCAAACACTAACATCCAAAATGTAAAAAATTTATACCCTTTGTTAGGAAAAAATTTTGTTATAAAAAAATTAAAAAATATTCCAAAAAATGAAGAAATCGAAAGAATTGACCCTACAAATAGCGTATTACTGTATCTATTGTTTAAGATAACAGGAGTAACGTAAGAAATAATACCGTCATGGAGTGATATCAAAAAAACAATAACAGAAAAAAATATTAACGGTGAAAATATTCTAAGTTTTCTTTTGGGCAGTATATTCACTAATTAATAATACAACAACAAGGTAAGATATTTCTATCGCTATTCTTTGGAATTGTCTCTGCTTGCGGATTTTATTCTAAGTCTGAATCGAAGTCGTCAAAACCGGATTTAGAATCATTTTCTGAATCATCGAAATCACCAAATCCGTTTTCCAACTCTGATATGTAATCGACCTCTTTAATTCTTGCGGCTTTTTCAGCTTTATTAATCCCAAGCGCATCTTGAACATCTTCTGGTAAAGCTTCTTCTTCGGTGGCTTCCGGAATTTCTGCATGTTCCTCTAAAATATCTATATCCTCGACCTCGTCAATTATTTGTTTTTTATTAGTTTTATTTTTTTCTTTAGGCATATTTATAATAAAATATTCAAAATACTACATTAGTGTAATACAATATTTGCATGAATGAATCAAGTACCATTTTTGACGTAATAATATTAGGAAGCGGACCTTCTGGATTAACCGCAGCATTGTATACATCCAGAGCCTTTTTAAACACTCTTGTTATAGCAGGAAACCCTCCTGGTGGGCAGTTAACAATTACAACAAGAGTGGAAAATTTCCCGGGATTCCCTGAAGGTGTTTTAGGTACTGAATTTATTTCAAATACCAGAAAACAGGTTAAAAATAATGGTGCTAAGTTAGTTGATGAAAATGCATTAAAAATATCCGGTTCGTTTGAGGATAATTTTACAGTTGAAACTGATGCTGGAAATATTTATAAAACCCGTACGATAATTATTGCTACCGGGTCTTCGGCTAAATGGTTGGGGTTGGAAAGTGAGAAAAAATTCATCGGGAAGGGTGTTTGTGCTTGTGCTACTTGCGATGGATTTTTTTATAAGCATAGGGTGGTCGCTGTCGTTGGGGGTGGTGACTCTGCCATGGAAGAATCCACATTTTTAACAAGATTTGCCACAAAAGTTTATGTGATAGTTAGAAAAGGCAAAAAAGATTTAAGAGCGAGCAAGTATATGCAAAAGAAGGCTTTTGATGATCCTAAGATTGAATTTATTTTCAATTCTGTTGTAAAAGAAGTTATTGGAAATGATGTTGTAACGGGTATTAAAATTTCCACAAAAAATATAAAAGATGGTGTAGAGGTGGAAGAAGAATCTACATTACAGGTAGATGGTTTATTTGTAGCTATTGGACATGAACCTAATACAAAGTTCTTAGAAGGTTTAGTTGAATTAGATGAAAAAGGATACGTAAAGATGTTTGAAAATCATAAAACATCGAAAGAAGGGATTTTTGTATCCGGCGACGTTCACGATCATATATATAGACAAGCAATTAGTGCTGCAGGTTATGGATGTCAGGCCGCAATTGACGTTACAAGATTTTTATCTGATCATGGGATTGAGACGCACGTTAGTTCATATGAGTAATGTTTGAATATATTATAAAGCGGTAAAGTCTGTTTTTTATTCTGTACTTTGTTGTTTGTCTCTCTTATCATTTTCTAGTTCTTTATCCATTTCATATCTGAAATCAGCATCTGCCAGAGAAATAATTGGTCCCCTATTCCACCAATCTTCAGATTCAGTATTTTTTGGAGTTTGCTGATTAGTTGTTTCTTTTAAATCGGATTCATTAAAAACATACCTATCGTTCCATTTATAATAATTTTTTCCGGCTCTTTTGTGGTCGACTATACAATATTTTTTCCTGAGCCTTTCTACAGCGTTATAGGTTAACCTACCTCTACTCCGAAATTCTGCTTTTTTAAAAATAATCCAGGAACCGCTCTCCCACCCCTCTCGTTCCTTTAATATATTATGAAGAAGGTACGCATCTTCTCTGTCTAAATCAGGTACTAGTACCTTTTTACCATCATTTTCGACTGAAACACCTACTGTTTTTTCATTTGTATCTCCTATTTGACTAACTAATTGTGAAGATATACTCTCCTTATTAACATTAAGGAGTGGTTGGTTTTTATTATTACTGTCTCCAAATTCAAGATTAGATAATGCAGACTGTATTTCGATCACTGATTCTTTAATTTCTGTACAATCGGATTTATTTTCTTCATTTAATTTATCAGATTTACTTTCATCGGGATAGGGTAATTCTGGTTGAATATCTAAATTGTCCATATATCTAATGTTAACACTAATTAATTATGATTATTACTGTATATTAATTTAAATATTTTGGACCGGGGTATCTTGATTAATAAACTACAAAAGTAGTAACATTAATTAAGGTATGAATTATAAAAAATGTAATATTTATAAATTCCTTGTAGCTTCCTTTTTATCAACTATACTTTTTTCTAATGTTTTTGCAGCATCTCTATCTTTATTAAAAATAGGAGCACTCGATACCGGAGGTAAGTCTTATCCCGAATGGTGGTACGTAGGTACGGGACCGGTTTTATCAGGTATGGCAACTCCCGGTTCTGATGTTAGTGTAAAAATTGGTGAAAATTCATATACTACAACCCCCGATGCTTCCGGAAACTGGAGTTACTCTGCAACTTTAGAAAAGGGAGATTACCCGATTGAGATTTCTCAAAGTGGGGAAAAGATATCTTTTACTCTGCATATGGGTCAGGATATGGCTGCAACTGGGGCTACTCAACCTAGCGACACAACACCGGACGCCACCGCTGTTCCCGAAACTGGTTATAATCAATACGTAGCCTTTTCATTTGGTATCGGGATAATACTTCTAGCTACATATTTTTACTTCTCTTCAGATAACAAGAAAAACATAGTTTTTGAATCCAGAGTATTAAAAGAAGATTAAATCTTATAAAAAATTAATCTACTATTTTTTTATGGAGGTCTTCCAAATCTTTCATATCTGGTCTTGGGTAATGTGACTCCAATATCATTCTTATATTTTCTCCACCTTTAATAGGTATTAGTTTTGCATGGAGATGATCTACTTCCATCCCTTCAAATATTAACCCCACCCTTTCAATCTTAAGTTTATTCTCAAGTATATTAGCCACCTCTTTGGAAGCATTCATAATTTCGCAGACGTCTGAATTCTCATTTTTAAAAATTCTTGAATCTTTGTGCTCTTTTGGAATAACTAAGGTCATACCTTCAGCAACCGGATTAATATCTAAAAAAGCTAAGTATTTTTGGTTCTCCCAGATTTTCATACAAGGAATCTCACCATTTGATATTTTACAAAAAATACAATTTTCCATATTCAGATTCTACCAAAAATTAAATATAAATTTTTATTATCTGCTTCGTATCTGTCTATTAATTTAAAACTGTTTTGTTTGTACATTTTTATAAGATTGGATATCTCTTTACCGGAATATTTGTGGCAATACCTTGGTTTTTTAACTCCTTCCCCCCAGCTTACGAGGTAATCCCCCGGCATTTTAGTAAAATTCCAGAAGGTAAGTACAATCATTGAGGTTTGAGACTCATTTTTTGACAAATCCAGTAATGATTTAAACCATTTTTCTCTAAAATCATTATTTGGTAAATGATGGGTGACTCCAAAATTGCATAAGACATCATATTTACCTCTAATCTTGTTTATATCCAAAATAATATCTTTTTTTAGGAATTTAGATTTAACTACCTTTAGGTTTTTACATTTTTCCTTTCCTTCTGATAAGAGGTCGTTATTTATATCAATTCCAGTATATGAGAAATCGGTAAAATAATCATGCACGTACTCACAAAATCTTCCGTTTCCGCATCCAATATCTAGTACGCTGATTTTTAATTTTGACGGTTTGGATTTTTTTATTTCGGTTTCTTCCTTACTATTTTCTGAAAATATAACTTCTTTGCTAATATATTTTTTAATATTTTTAACTACCCTCCCCCACCCTTCCCAAGGATTCTGCCTTGTTCTTGAGAAATCTTTTGATATTAATTGGTAAAATTCGTTATTTAGTTTTACAATTTGCTTTATATCCATATGAAAGATAGGCAGAAAGAACAATCTAATAAGGCTATTTTACTTCAAATAATAAATAAAATCGCTAACTTACAAGTTGTGAATGACGACACTGTCTCCCGTATTATTGCTAAGAACCCTTCCGTGGAGTCTTTAACGTTTTCAAAATCACAAGTTTTGGAAGCTTACTATAAATATAAAAAATCTATAAGACTCCCTTCTGATAAAGAAAAAAAGCTATTAGAAGGGTTGAAAATGAAAAAAATTAGAACAATGTCCGGGGTTACTCCTGTGGCAATCTTAACAAAACCCTACCCGTGCCCCGGAAACTGCATTTATTGTCCCAACGACCCAAAAATGCCTAAAAGTTATCTTTCTGCTGAACCTGGGGCTCAGAGAGCCCTGCAGAACCAATTTGACCCATATTTGCAGGTTTATAACCGTTTATTAGCATATAAAAACATTGGACATTCCACCGACAAAGTTGAGTTGATAGTTTTAGGGGGAACGTGGTCTTTTTACCCTCAAAACTATCAGCGATGGTTTATTAAAAGAACATTTGAAGCTATGAATAACTTTAGTTCCCGTAGTAATAAATACTTGAAAGTTTCAGACGAGGTTAAAGAGAAAAAAACTAATTGGAGAGATTTGTTTTTAGTTCATAAAAAGAATGAAAAAGCTCATTCAAGATGTGTAGGTTTGGTTCTTGAAACGCGCCCTGATTTTATTAATTATAAAGAAGCTTTATATTTAAGAAAGCTGGGATGTACTAAGGTTCAAATAGGAGTCCAGAGTTTAGACGACAGAGTATTAGATTTAAATAATAGGGGTCACAAGGTAGGAGTAACAAGAAAAGCCTTTGAAATTCTTAGATCTGCAGGTTTTAAAATCCACGCACATTGGATGCCCAATCTTTACGGTTCAACACCGACAAGTGATATTGAGGATTTTAATAGGTTATTTTCAGACCTTTACTTTTGTCCCGATGAATTAAAAATTTACCCTTGTTCTCTAGTAAATAACACAGGTCTTTATAAATTATATAAAGATAAAAAATGGAAGCCGTATACTGAAAAGCAATTAATAAATGTTTTAGCAAAATGTTTTGAGATAACGCCGAGGTATTGCAGGTTATCAAGGGTCGTTAGAGACATCTCATCGGATGATATTGTGGCTGGTAATAAAAAGAGTAATTTTAGACAAATTGTCGATGACTTTTTGAAAAGTAAAAATATCAAGGTATCTGAGATTAGGTCACGTGAGATAAAAAATGAAAAAGTTTTATTATCTGATCTTGAATTTAAAAGTACTAAATATGAGACTACGAATTCTATAGAGTACTTCTTGGAGTATATTAACAAAGAGGATAAGATTGTTGGATTTTTGAGATTATCACTACCCACAAAGGAAAATAATATAAAAGAATTGAAAGATTGTTCCATAATTAGGGAAGTTCATGTATACGGGGAGTCCTTAAACTTAGGTGAAACAGATATGGGTAAACCACAGCACCTCGGGATTGGGTCTAATTTAATAAAAAAGGCAGAATCTGTTGCTCTTGAATATGGTTTTAAGAAAATATCAGTTATTTCTTCTATTGGTACAAGGGAATACTACTCAAAAAGGGGTTACATATTAAATAAGTTTTATCAGATAAAGATAATTTAATTCAACCCACAATAGATAATGTCAATCAATACTGCTTTATTTCCAATTCAATATAATAAGTAAATCTTAAATTAGTTATTCCATATCAGGAATACTGTCTTTTAACTGCATAAGATCTTCCATCATCTCATTTAGGTCGGTAAATTCCATACCCTTAGGTAATTCAAATACCGATTTATCCGGTGTCCACGACTCACATTTGTAATCAAAGTCTTGAGTTTGATCGCTATAATCAAATTCTTCAGTTTCTTGTTCTTCAGCTGTCTCCTTAGAAATATTCTCGATATTTTTTATATTCAATTTTGTTCCTTGATTATTTTCAGAGGTCCATGTAAATACCCACTCACCATCAAAAACTGAATAAGATTTTATATTTACCTCATCACTTTGGATTTCGTACTCTGTTTTTGTCTTTCCGTCAGCAACATACGTGACACCTGAAGTAGTTCCATCTTCTGTCTCAGATTTGAAAGTACATTTTATACTTTTATTCAGCTTTAAAAGATCAAATATATTGCCGTTCAGGTCTTCCTCTTTATTTTCTTCTGTTACTGTCATTTCACCTTTATCACTTTTTGATTCTTTATTTATTTGTATCTTATCCTTTGTAGTACAAGCAGTTAGCGTAAGAGAAATAGTTATTAATAGAGCTGCTAAAGAAATATATTTCTTCATTTTGTAAAACCTTTCTTAAGAAAATTATATAAACCATCTGCATATTTCCCAATAAAAGGCAGCTCCTTCTTCTCTCTTCTAAGTGCATTGAAAATTCCTATAACCATAAGTGCCAGTTCAGATAAATAAATTATTGGGGATATTATCCAAACAAGCCCTCCGATTAATGGAAAAAATCTTAAGAAATAGAAAATAAGATAAGATACAAATATTAAAAGACTTTGTTTTACGTGAAATTTTATAAACTCATCGTTTTTGTAATCAGTTAGTAAAGGTATAAAAAACACTATATATGCAATAGCCGCCATCCCTACGTTATCAGAAGATTCATCTTTTTTTAATTCAGGAGAGGGGATTTCGATATTTTGATTATTTTCATCCATATTATTTTTCTTTCAAATTATTTACTAGATTTATTATACAACAGCAGCGATTTGAAAGTGTTGTCTGATTCTCTATATTTTATCAATATCTTTTAGTTTTTCGTTAAGATCGAATACTTTTGAGAAATTTTTGTAAATTATTAGTACCAACAGATTGGTGGGAACTTGAAACATCAACATAGCATATATATTTTGTGCAGATGTCAAGTATCCTTCGGAAATATAGTGAAGTGAGATAAATATTAGTGGCGATAGCAACAAACTTGATATATATGTAATAAGGTTATCCTTTTTGTTTTTTAAATTATTTTTTTTGAATATCTTTCTGAAGAGAAATCCCCACAAAATAAAAATTACAATTGAAAATGTACAGGCCGATATTATCTGAATGGGTCTCTGTGTTTCAGCTTGAGTAAAATGATAAACCAAAAATCCACCTAATATTGAGATTATATTTATGAATGCTAATATAAAACCTGTCAGAAAAGACATATTAATTTTCTTCAATTACTTCAGCTTTATTAATTGTAACAGGTGAGACTGGTTTTGATATTTCACCAGCGCCGTTATCTTCTACAGGAACTTCAGCAATTTTGTCTACAACATCCATACCTTCAATTACTTTACCAAATATAACGTAGTTTTTTGGGAGCTGTGTGTAATCTTTATGGATTATAAAAAATTGACTGCCGTTAGTATTAGGCCCTGAGTTTGCCATTGCTACAGTTCCCCTGACATACTCACCATCAAAAGGTTCGTCATTAAAATTGTATCCAGGTCCTCCTGCACCGTTTCCTAAAGGATCTCCACCTTGAATCATAAAGTCTTTTATTACTCTATGAAAAATTGTTCCATCATAAAAACCTATCCTGGATAAATATACAAAGTTAGTAGAAGCCATTGTTGTATCGAGAGCGTTTACCTTAATAACAATATCTCCCTCAGTAGTTTTAAATTTAACTTTGTAAGTTTTAATTACATCAAGTTTGGTTGTAGGGGGTTTTACATTGGTTTTGTCAGTAAGTACAACTTGGTTATCTTTGGAGTTTTCATAAGGATTTCCACCCTGCATTGTTTTATCTTTATAGTTAATAATTAATATAAATACTACTATTGGAACTATTATTAATATTAAAAGTGCATATTTATTCATTTATTTAATACCTTCTTAAAATAATTAACTGTTTGAATGAGACCTTCATCAAGGGTAACTTTTGGCTCCCAATTAAGCAAGTCTTTTGCTAGTGATATATCAGGTTTTCTTTTTTTAGGATCATCGTTGGGAAGATCTTTAAAAATAATGTTCGATTTGGATTCTGTTATTTTAATTATTTTATCTGCAAGTTCTAGCATAGTAAATTCACCTGGATTACCGATATTAATCGGACCTGTGATATTTTCAGTATTCATAATTCTGTAAATTGCTTCAATAAGATCGTCTACATAACAAAAAGATCGTGTTTGCTCTCCAGTGCCGTAGATAGTAATGGGATCGTCATTTAGTGCCTGGACGATAAAATTAGATACAACTCTACCGTCATTCTCGTACATTCTTGGGCCATATGTATTAAATATTCTCGCTACTCTTATCTCGACTCCGTGCTCTCTGTGGTAATCAAAAAATAGGGTTTCGGCGACCCTTTTTCCCTCATCGTAACAAGCTCTCTCACCAATAGTATTTACGTTCCCCCTGTAGGACTCTGTTTGAGGATGCTCTAAAGGGTCGCCGTAAACCTCTGATGTAGAAGCTTGAAAAATTCTTGCTTTGTGTTTTTTTGCAATTCCCAAAACGTTTATAACTCCAATTGTATTAGCCTTTACAGTTCTAACTGGATTTATTTGGTATTGGATTGGGGATGCCGGACAAGCTAAATTATATATTTGATCTATTTTCCTGCCATCAAAGAAAATTGGATCAATAATATCGTGTTGTATAAACTCGAAATTTGGATGATCTTTAATATCTTCTAAATTTTTTAAATTACCCGTAAAGAGGTTATCAATGCAGATTACTTTCTCCCCTTTTTTTATTAAATACTCGCATAAGTGACTACCTAAAAAACCAGCTCCTCCTGTTACGATAATATTTTTCATAAGCTATATTTTATCAGATAAATATTTTTTTAATTCTTTGATACTACTTTCTGCGGCCCTCTCGCCTATGGCGATTACTTCTTTTTCCTTTATAAATTCTAAAAAGTAACCTACACCAATCTTCATCTTTTCTATTGGAATTTTAGATTCTATGGCAAAGTCGGCTTGTGATGTTAATATGTCAGACAAGGTGTTTAACATTGTTCTTGTTGATACTAAGGCAATATTCCCAGCATTTTTTATCATTCCCGGCCCCAACGGAAATATTCCGGAATTTACGTTACTGGCAATAATGTATTCGGCACCCATTTCCTTTAAGCAATTTACCGGTACATTCTCTGTAGCTCCCCCATCAATTAAAATCATCCCGTCTTTTTGTGTTGGTTGAAAAAGTAACGGGATTGAAATACTAGTTCTTATTGCTTCTGCGAGGTTTCCTTTTTTAAAGTAGTACGGTTTGCCGGATACTAAATCTGAAGCAACTGCAGAAAATGGTATTTTTAAATCCTCAATATTAACGTAATTTGTTTTTTCATTTATGTATTTGATAATTTTTTGACCTTTAATAATCCCCGTTTTAAGTCGTGGGTCAGTTATCATTTTAAAAAGATCTTTGTATCCAAATTTGAGGACAAACTCTTCTAATTGATCGATATTGCCGTAATAACTATATAAACCACCCATTAAAGCTCCAGCACTTGTCCCAGCAATAAAATCTATTGGGATATTATTTTTTTCAAGTACTTTCAATACACCTATATGAGCCATACCTCTCCATCCCCCACCACTTAGTGCTAACCCAACTTTTTTTCTTGTATTTGTAGTATTTTTTACCATTTAAAATAATATATCACACGAGCGATACTTTTTTACAAAAGTATTTCTTGCTACTATTAAGATACTAATGTATATCTCAATTGACCTCGGAAGATCTACAACAAGAATAGCCTCAACTCTTAATCTAAAGAGTGTTTTAAAAATTGTTAAATTCAAAACAGAATCAGATATTACTTTTCAAAGAAATAATATGTTTACTGCTTTTGATGAGGTGGCAGGAGGTAAAGATATAGATGCTATTTCATTTGGTTTTCCGGGAATAACGGATAAATTAAAAAAAGTATTTGAAAAGAGTGCGAATTACCCTCAAATAGAAGGTTTAAATATTAAGAATTTTTTACCAGATAAATTTAACCAAGCTAAGATTCTTATCGAAAATGATGCCGCACTGGGCGCGCTGGGTGAGGCTTACTTTGGTTCCGGAAAAGATAAAGAATCTATTGCTTACTTAACTTTAAGTACGGGAGTAGGAGGGGCCTTTGTTAAAAAATATGAAAATGAATATATTCTTATTAACGCCGAGCCCGGGCATCAGGTTGTTAACTTAGACGATTCAACATCCGACGGCACAGGTATTAAAGGTACTCTGGAGTCTTATTGCTCAGGATCTTTTTTTAAAAAAAGGTACGGTGCTGCTCCGGATGTTACTGCAGGTGAGGAAAATTGGAAGAAGTACTCTTACTATTTATCTGCGGGTATAATAAATATAGTTTCAATGTGGGATCCGGAAGTTATTGTTCTAGGTGGTGGCTTGTCGATACATAATTTTGATAATTTCTATAAACATTTGATAAATGAGATAAAAAAACAGAACTTTTTTACGGTCCCAGAAATCAGGAAGTCAACATTGGAAGATGATTCAGGAATTTATGGGGGGTTTATTTTATTAAAGGAGAATTTATGAAATTTTGCATAATCTATAAATACACAACTACTAAAAATAAGTACCAACTTGAAAAGGACTTAGAACAGCTATCTTCTATATTAAGTGATATGGGTCACGATAGTTTTATTTTCGATAGAGATATTAAAAATTGGCAAAATATTGAAATACCCCGAGAAGAGTCTTCAAAAATGGTTTTTTCCGCAATGGCAGAGTGCGATGGAGTAATTGCATATGTTAATCACAGCGAACTTAGCGAAGGAATGGCTATGGAAGCTGGTTACGCTAAAGCATTGAATAAAAAATTAATAATGGTAGTTAAAGAGGGTGCTTCATCACCCAGAATAAGAAGTGTGTGTGATCTTTATATTGAATTTGAAGACATCGGTGACTTAGAAAGTTCCTTGTCGGATTATTTAAATAGTGCTTTTGCGGTATCCCAGTAAAAAGAATTTCCGTTTTCTTTTTCAAAATACCACCACTCTACTCCCCAGAGATAAAGATCTTTAAACCCTGACTTTTGAGCATAGTCAAGTGTAGATAGAAAATGATTTTTTGACATAGTTTCATCTTTTTCTTCTTGTGTAAGTTCAGAATTAATTCTCGGTCCCCAAGGTTCACCTTGAAGTTCGGTAATAATTATTTTATCTACGGGAACTCCGACAATGTTAGCCTTAATTTTATAAGTCCAGTGGGCCAATGGATATTGGAAGTAAATAAATCTTCCTAAGAATACTCCCCAAAAGTCATACCAAATCCTCCTATACATAGATATACCAAGGTAATCACCCATTTCATAGGTTGGCCTCCAAACCCCACCCTCGCCGCTGTCTTGAACTAAAATTGGCCTTGAGTCCAGACTTCTTGTTAATTCGATTTCTTTTAATACAGTTTCTTTTTTAATTTCGGGATTTTGGCAATCTCCAAATGGCCAAAATGGTTCGTTTTCTACTTGCCAAATTTTAATGGCTTTAAAACCACTCAGTTCGTTGACGGTTTGTTTAATATATTCTAACAATTCCTGCTCTTTTAGATTTTCTCCCGGAAGTTCATCCCACCATTTGGGTTCAAAACATTCTGGGTATCTTGGTACTTTTCTTCCGATAGAAAGTAGAACATTTACATTTCTTTTTTCAGCTTCTTCAAGTTGCCATTTAATATTTGAATAGTCGTAGGAATCTCTTTCATTTTCTATCTCATCCCAATAAGCAACCAATCTAATATTTTTTATATAAAGCTCATCTAAGGATTTAACGTATACTTCTCTCCAATTTAGTCCCATTTGTTCACAAAATCTGTTAGAAAAAGTTACTCCGTAATTAATATTTTTTTGTACTTTAGGTCTTAGGATAAAAAATAAAATAAATGGGGCGAGTAGTAAAAACAGAAGTATTACTAAGATTATTTTTATAGCTTTTAGCGAGAATAATTTTTTTATAAGCATCCAAGCTTTTTTAAGTTCTGCACTGAAGTATTTTTTTTGTTTTAAAAATTTAAACATATTTATATCACTCATTCATCCAATGAATTATTATTGCAGATTTTTGCATAATAATAAAAGGATTTTCTCGGTTTTCTTTCTAAAGTTTTTCTATCTATTGCGACAAGTCCGAATTTAGGCCAGTAGCCCTCGTGCCACTCAAAGTTGTCTATTAATGACCAATGAAAATATCCCTTAACCTGTGAACCCTTTTGCATAGCTTCGTATGTGGCGGTTAGCATATTTTTTATAAACATTTCTCTAAGTCTGTCTTGAGAATCTGCAAGGCCGTTTTCGGTTATGTAGATAGGAAGATCATATTTTTTAAGATGCAAAAGAACGTTTTTCAAACCATCGGGATTAATCCACCAGTTTAAGTTACTCACCATTCCCTTAGGATGAGTTGCCCTTAAACCTTTAATTTGATTTGTAAAATAGTAATTAAGGCCGACGACATCGAGATTATTTTTAATAAATTTTAAAAAGAAATCACAGTTTAACCAGAAAACTATTTTTGCATACCAGGAATCCCAGAAGTATGGTTTTTGTTCAAATGTTTCATACCAAACGACTTGTTTTACAAGTCCTACGGTATATTTTCCAACCGATTTAATTTTTTTATACGCTTCGTTATGGGCTGACATTAAATTTAGTTGAACTATTAGTGATAAAAACAGATTAGATTTGTTTGGCGGCCATTTACCAACTGTATAGCTCATAAGTGCGTAAACTTGAGGCTCGTTGATTGTAAGGTAAACATCAGCGAGTGCTCCAAATTCTTTAGCACATTCTTTTGCGTAACGGGAAAAGTAGTGAGGGGATTTGATGTTAATCCAACCACCTTTTTTATAAAACCAAAGAGGATTTGTGAAGTGATGTAGTGTTACAAAAGTTTTTAAACCTCGGTCTTTGGCTGCTGATAATACCTTTTTGTAATGAGCAATTTCTCGGTAATCAAACTTACCTTCAGAGGGTTCTATTCTTGCCCACTCTACTGATATTCTTACTGCGTTGTTGTTTAATTGTTTACTAAGATCAAGATCTTCTTCGTAGCGGTTATAAGAGTCGCAAGCTAAGCCAGATGATTCGAGAGGATATTTTTGACCACGTTTTTTATTATTTTCCCACCACCACCAATCGGTGTTTGAGTTATTACCTTCGATTTGATAGGCAGCGGTAGCAGTACCCCATATGAATTGGGCAGGAAATTTCATATATTTAAGTATAGCTGGGAGGTTGGGTTATGTACAAGGGTTGGTTTTATATTTAGTTCTCTGTAGAAGATCGAATTTATAAAAATATAGAAGAAAATAAATCACGAACGAATCATTATCTCTTTTATTTCTTTAAATCTTAAAGGTAAGGTAAATTCTAAAAAGTGCTCTTTTCTTTCTGGCTCTGCAATATCAAAATATTCTTGCCACAGAGATCTCCCCACAATAAAACCTCTACAATAATTTTCAGCCGCAATTTTTAATTGTTCTTTAAATAAAATGTAATCGGCTCCGCCCGAAATCATTATCCAAGGAATTGATCCGAGCGCGTTACTTACTTTTCTGCATATATAATCGCTTCCGGGAAATTCCAAAGCAAAAACATCAGGTAATACACCTTTTTTCAAAAAGAATTCCACACAGTCAAAAACTCTTTCGGTATTTTCGATATCCTCCGAAATAATCCCCAGGAATGTTGGTAGGTTTTCTTTACGACCGTCATCTATAGCCTGATTAACGACTCTAAGTATCTCATCAGATTTATTTGATTGAGGTCGAAGATATACTAATATTTTTAAACCACTTGCTCCAATATTTTTAATTTGAATAGCATTTTTATCAATTACAGTAATTTTTTCATTCCCTGACATTTCGAAACCACTTTTCTCAACAGGAAGTAAAAAAGGTTTATCAATGTTTAAGGCCTTAAAAGCAGGTAGACTAAATATTTCATCTATAAGTATACCGCTGAAATCACCTTTTATACTCTTTATAATATTTTTTATTGAATTGATGGTTTCTTCGTCTGTAACTTTATCTGGATATTTTGGATTAATATATTTCTTAAAATTCTCTCTGTGGTCAAAGGCTAGCATTAAATAATTTCCGTTTTCGGTAAATTGGTCTAATTGCATATTAACATTCTATATTGTTTGGAAAATATTTGAAATAGTTTGATAGGTGCCTGCAATACTTTATAAAGTGAACTATCTAGTTCTAATATTGCGGTAGAGTTAAAAATTATATTTTACCGACGCTTCCAAACATCTTGATTTTTTGTTCTACCACTTTTTGCATCTCTTCTATTGGTTTTTGCATGAATTTATAGGCGGCAATCTCATTTGAATCATTTAAGACTTCCTGCAATACCATTTTAAAAGCAATTCGGATTTCTGAATTCACGTTTATTTTTACTATTCCTATTTCAATAGCTCTTTTAATGTCTTCTTCGACAATTCCCGAACCTCCATGAAGTGACAGATAGGTATTTGGAATAATTTCTTGAATTTGTTTGAGAAGCTTCAAATTTAAATTTTTATGTTCGGCGTAAATTCCATGTAAATTACCTACAAAACTAGCAAAAACATCGAAGCCTGTTTTTTCAATGAACTCTTTTGCTTGATTAGGGTCAGTATAAAGTTTTGAATCTACTTCAGGTATAGAGTCCGTATGATCAGCGGAGCTTCCTTCAATGTGGTCAATTTCCCCCTCTATCATCACTCCCTTTTTATGAGCATAATCAGCCAACATTTTTCCTATTTTTAAAGCTTCGTCAAAAGGTACTTTTCCCCCATCAAAATGGACATAGTCAAAACCTGCATCGATGGCTTGAATAATTTTTTCAGGATCAGTCCCATGGTCTAAATTTAAAATAATAGGAACAGAGTACTGTTTCTCAAACGCTCTTCCTAGTGCAACAGCTTGATCTACCCCCATATGTTCAACTTCTCCAGGTGAGAATTCTATTATTACTGGTGATTGTAGTTTTGAAGCGGCAGCAGCTACAGCCTTCATGCTTTCAAGGTTTGCTGCGTTAAATGCGCCAATACCAAAACCCTCTTTTTTTGCTTTTTCGAGATATTTTTTAGCTTTCATAGGCAGTTTTTATAAAGTAATTTTAACTTGTTTTTAATAATTTTGAAATGGCTATTAGTTTCATGAGTGTATAATTAACTTTATGTATTTTAACCACGCTACGGCAGGGGCTTTAATAATGAAGCCTATTATGAAGAAATACGACGGTCTGTTTACTGCTAAAGAAAAGACTGCTCTTTGGTTTATAGGTATAACCTCGGGGGTACTACCTGATTTTGATATTGCTTACTCTGTTATAAAAAATTTGGAGGACCATCGAAGCTTTGTAACCCATGGTTTTTTCTTGTATTTATTAGCCTTTTTAGTTATTTACGGGTTTAGTTATTTTCAAAAAAAAGACGAATTTGGAAGAAAGTTTTTTAAAGTAGCTGCTGCAGTTTTTTTGTTTGGTATTACAACTCACTTATTAATAGATTCTATAATAGGTGGTGTGGCTGTTTTCGCCCCCTTTTATCCAAAGGTGTTTGGATTTGATTTACATATTGAGCAGAATGGAGGAAATCGTCTTACCCAATATCTATTGTCAGAATATATGATTTTAGAGTTTGTTCTTCTTTTCATGTTTTTAATCTTTTTGAAAGGAAAGGAATATTTTGTACCAAGATTTCTTTCTCTTTTCTATTTTTTAATCGCTGCTGTATCGTTTGTCTTAGTAAGTCTTAGCTTTTTTTGATATACTTTTAACATTAATTTACCGGCGTAGCTTAGTGGTAGAGTAGCGGTCTCCAAAACCGCTGGTGGAGGTTCGATTCCTCCCGCCGGTGCCAGCTTATCTTTATAATAACCGACTTCCCTATTTGCTTAAACTATCTTTTATACCTCTTAATATTAATAAAATGGTTTTAATAGTGTAAAATTTATATATGATTTCAGAACCAAAGAATACATTAAGTAATCTGATGACAGGGATCAGACCTACAGGTCCGCTACACCTTGGCCACTATGTAGGTGCCTTAAAAAACTGGGTTGAACTTCAGGATAAATACGAATGTTTTTTCATGATAGCTGATATTCAGGCTTTAACTACTCATGCCGATAATCCTAAATTAATTGAGGAATCCGTACGGGAAGTAGTTTTAGATTTTTTATCAATCGGCCTTAATCCTCGTAAAGAAAATGTTCATTTTATTTTGCAAAGTGCAATGCCCGAACTCACCGAGCTTACGGTGTATTTATCTATGGTTACACCTTTTACATGGATGCAGAGTAACCCCACAATTCAAACAGAATCAAAATATCTAGGAAAAAATATTTCTACAGGTTTTATGTACTACCCAGTTAGTCAGGCTGCGGATATACTTTTTTCATCCACTGATCCTAAAAAATCAAAAGAACCTATTTTAGTTCCCGTAGGAGAGGACCAGGTTCCCCACCTTAGAGATACCAATAACATTGTTTCAGCATTTAATAGAACTTACTCTCCAACTTTTGTTGAGTGTGATGCACTTGTTGGTAAAATTGGGAGGCTTGTGGGAACTGATGGTCAAGCAAAAATGTCCAAGTCCCTAAATAACGCTATCTTCTTAAAAGATGACGAAAATACTGTTAAAAAAATGATTAAAACTATGTATACAGACCCAAAAAGAATTCATCCTAATGATCCGGGTACAGTTGAAGGTAATCCGGTTTTTATTTATCACGACGTTTTTAATATAAATAAAGAAGAGGTTGAAGATTTAAAAAATCGATACAAAAAAGGAACGGTTGGTGACGTCGAGGTTAAAGAAAAGTTGGAAAAATCTATTCAGGAGTTTTTAGAGCCTATCAGAGAAAGTAGAAAAAAACACGAAAAAGAAGATATCAAAGGAATTTTAGATGAAGGTACCGTGTTTGCTCGTAATTTGGCACAAAAGACTTTGGAAAGAACTAAAGAAGCAATGCATCTTAACTACTCGAGTCTATAAATACCACCTATCCCCTTCAAAAAATAACTGTGTGTATTAGTTTAATTTAAAAGTGTAAAATTTATTTAACTGCCTATGAAATTTTCTGAATACACAACTAAAACCAATCAAACATTATGTGAAGAATTTAATACTGATATTGAAAAAGGCCTCTCATTTCAAAAAGCTAATATTAGAAAAGGTAGATACGGTCCTAACACTCTTCGAGCTAACGAATCTACGTGGTTTGATATTTTATTAAGGCAATTTAAATCAGCTTTCATTTACCTGTTGATAGCAGCGTCTGTAATTTCTTTTTTACTTAATAATCGTTTCGATTCACTAATGATTCTTCTTTTTGTGGTTATAAATACAGGTTTAGGGTTTTATCAAGAATTTAAATCTCAGAAAGCACTTTCATATTTAAAAAATTTAGTTGATAGACAGGTAAGAGTTATAAGATCAGATCAAGTACGGTATATTTCATCTACTGATTTAGTACCGGGAGATGTGGTGCTCTTGGAGGTTGGTGACATAGTACCCGCGGATATTCGTTTAGTTATGGAAGACAATTTCTATGTCGACGAGTCTTCTTTAACAGGTGAGTCAGTTCCCGTTAAGAAAATTTCAACTCCACTTAAAGAAAAGGAAACCCAAATTTATAAAGCTAGCAATATTGTATTTATGGGAACGACAGTCTCAGAAGGTAACTCAAAAGGCATAGTCATATTCACGGGCAAAAACACAGAGATTGGGAAAATAACTAAATTGACGGTTGAGACATCTGATACAAGTGGTTTCGAAAAACACATTAATAAATTTAGTAAGTTCATTTTAATACTGACATCTGTAACACTTGTTGTAGTTTTTTTGGCCCACCTTTTTATTAAAGGTCAAGATATTGCTATACCTGAACTCATACTTTTTTCTATAGCACTAGCTGTAGGAGTGATCCCCGAAGCACTTCCTTTAGTTACCACTTTTTCATTAACTCAAGGTGCTTTAAAATTAGCTAAAAAGAAAGTAGTAGCTAAAAGATTATCAGCTATAGAAGATCTGGGTAGCATAGAAATTTTATGTAGTGATAAGACAGGTACTTTAACTGAAAATAGTCTTTCAGTTTCGGAAATATTTTCGGAAGATACGGATAAAACACTTCTCTACTCTGCATTAGCGGGAGATGTTTTTGGGAAAAAGAAAACTGCAAACAATTCATTTGATCTGGCATTATTTAAAAAAATAGGACGTTTTGAGTTAACAAAATTGAAAAATGTAAAAAGGTTAAATGAAAATCCATTTAACCCTGTTCGAAGAAGAAATAGTGTTTTAGTAGAAATTGAGTCAAAAAGATATATTATTGTTCGAGGTGCCCAAGAAAGTATACTTCCATATGTTTCAAATATTTCAAATGAAGATGAAAAGAATATTTTAGAATGGATTTTAGATCAAGGTAAAAAAGGACGAAGGGTGATTACTGTCGCCAGGAAAGAATTTAGTAAAGATGATTACGATGTTGAAGACGAGGAATCAAATTTAGAATTAGTTGGTTTAATTTCCTTTTCAGATCCCGTAAAAATAAGTTCTAGAAGTGCTGTTAATAAAGCACAGGAGTTAGGTGTGAGAATAAAAATAATTACTGGTGACAGCGCTGAAGTTGCAGGGGCAGTTGCTTACGAGGTTGGTATTGCCAAATCATCTAGCGAGGTAATTTCTGGTTTTGATCTTGAAAAAATGAATTACGAAGAAAAAATATCTGCTGTTGAGAAAGGAAATGTTTTCGCTAGGGTTTCTCCTGAACAGAAATTTCAAATTATTGAGATACTTCAAAAGAAGTATACAGTCGGTTACTTGGGAGATGGCATTAACGACGCACCCGCATTAAAACTTGCTAATGTGGCTATTGTAGTTAACGGTGCTTCAGATGTTGCCAGAGAAGCCTCTGACTTAATTTTGTTACAACAGGATTTAAAAGTTATTATTGACGGAATTGAAGAAGGAAGGAAAACCTTTGTAAACACATCTAAATATATTAAAGCTACATTATCATCTAATTTTGGTAATTTTTACGCTGTTGCTATAGCCTCACTTTTGATTGAATACCTTCCAATGCTTCCTGTTCAAATTTTACTTGTTAACTTACTTTCCGATTTTCCAATGATATCTATTGCTACAGATAATGTTGAGAAGGAGGAAATAAAAGATCCATGTGTCTATAACAATACTGAAATAGTAATTATGGCGACTTTTCTGGGAATTGTGAGCACCGTCTTCGACCTTTTATTGTTCGCTATCTTTAAGTCGAGCAAGCCCGAGGTACTAAGGACAGCGTGGTTTATAGAAAGTATATTAACAGAGCTGATATTAATCTTTTCCATTAGGACAAAGAAATTTATTTTAAAAAGTCGTTCAAAACCTTCCAGAATTATTATATTTTTAACTTCTTTGGCAGCTGTGAGTACGTTTGTAGTAACCTTCTTACCTTTTGGAAAGAACACATTTGGATTTACTCCTCTTAAATATAGTAATTTATTAACAATCATAGTGATTGCTGCTGGATATTTTATTACAAGCGAGTTCGTTAAGCTGTCAATTTATAGAAATAAAGTTAAAAACGTTTGATTGACTTAAATTAAGTTCTGCTCCCTTGTGTAGTTTTCTGCTTCGGTTATTATTTTTTCCATAATCTTTACTGATTCTACAGGGTATTTACCTACAGCTGTCTCTTCGGATAACATTACTGCATTAACCCCATCAAAAACTGCATTGGCCACGTCAGACACCTCTGCGTTGGTTGGATAAGGTTTATCAGTCATTGATAAAAGCATTTCAGTTGCGGCAATAACATATTTATTTTTTAAGATCGCTTCCTTTGTAAATTGTTTTTGTAGTGGTGGTACTTTCTCCAAGGTTACGGCACTGCTTAAATCTCCTCGAGCAATCATGACACCGTCCGATACTTCCAATATGTCGTGATAATTCGTAACACCTTTAACTGATTCAATCTTTGAGATTAGTACACAGTCGGGGTGCTTATTTTTTATATTTTCAATTTGTTCCTTTGATTCAGCAAAAGAAACAGCTATGAAATCCATTTTATTTTCATCACAAAAATTGAGAATATCTTCACTTTTAATATCAATCATCTTTTTTACTCTGGAGTTGGGGTCTACCTCTTTAAGATTTTGGAGAACCTTTTTGTATTGCTCAATATCTCCGTATGAAGTATTTATTCTAATTATATCCACACCTTCAGATATAAGTTGTCCAAGAATATCTTTATCAATGGAAGAGGGTCCGATTGTAGCGATAACGTTTGTTCTCATTTGTAAATGATATCAGAAATACCTATCTTATTACTATTTTTTCATTGCTTTTTCTTTAAGATCCTTTGGCATTTTTTCTATAGCATATCTTAGAGAAGTACGAGGCATTTTACCTTTGTTCTTCATTACGTAGTCAAAAACCATTTTTAAGTTTATTTGTGAGGTAACTTTTAAAAGCCATCCGTAACCTTTTTGAACCATATCCTCCCTATCCTCCAATAAAATATCGCAGATTTCAAAGATATCGTTTAAAAATAGCCCATTTTTAGCTGGAATAATTAATGATACCGCGGACGCTCTCCTCATCCAAAGATTTTTCGATTTTGCCCACTTTTTAGGGTATTTAATCAATTTTGGGTATCTTTCTACCAAACTTCCGACGGAGTGATTGCAGAATACATCGCACTTTGCCCAGTTATTAACATATTTATTAATCCAATTTTCATATAAATCTATGTCTTTAGATATAAACTCTTTATCCCTTTTTTGTATCCAATTTGCTGCAATCATAAACTCTTCATACATATCAGATTTAAACAGAACCTCACACAATTTACACATTTCCTCTTTTGACAGATTCTTTATTAATTGGAAATATTTTTGAGATATTATCACTATATCTTTAGATTTCATCCCATAAGTATTGATAGGGTCCTTAAAAAATCTTTGAGAAGTTTTTATCCCACTCTGATTAGTTTTAGAGGTTAACTCTGTTTTAAGTTTGTTTAAAATATTCTTCATATTATAAATATTGAGATGGAAGTGGGAAATATTTACAATAAGTAAACACCTCGCACATACTATTTTTTGACATTTGAAATTTTTAACATAACAAAACCATACCCATCTTTTGTGTGTAAAATCCAAATTTCGGTTGATGGGTTTACTCTATCAATTCTTAATCCCGTTTGGCTTGATATTTGTCTCTCAAGTGCTTTTACGGCTCTTCGATGTCCGGAAACAATTCTAAAATCATCATTTAGTATTAATCTAAATGATTTGTACCCAAGAGATTTAATTGCAAGTAAAATGTCTTCAAAATTATGACGTCCAGACCACTGAAATATTGGTTTAAAATAATTTCCGGTTAATTTATCAAACTTTTTTATAACAACAAACGTGTTTCTCAAAATATCATTCTCAAGAACTTTTATATTATTAAAACCAGTAGTATAAAAAATAAAATTATCAGAGTTTATATCTATTTTTATATCCGGAATTAGTTTAGTTAAAACAATCGGAACGTTGCCTTTGTCAGAAGGTTGAAAAGTAGATAAATAGAAGTGATTCATGGAGGAATTATATACTATCTAGCGTCAATTACTTTATTTTTATAACCCCGTTCTAAACTGCGGTGTTTGAGTAACAACTTGGTTCGTGGGTAATTTTTGCTGATCCAGTTCTTTTTTTCGATTTAAAATTTTTTGATCATACTCCAAAAGACTTTGAACACCGTTTTCCAGTTTGTAATAATGCAGTATATAGAATATCAAAACAACTATAGTAATTAAACACACTATTCCAAAAATAGTAACATCAAAAAATAGATAAAAATATATAAATATTAATGTAAACAAAGCAAAGGACATAGTTACTATCAAATGGATTAATCGTTCAGCTTGAAAATTTGATATTGCGGAGCTGTTTAACTTTAGTAAAAGATCTAAGTCCTCCTCATTTTTTGCTTCTATTATATTAGCTTCTATAAATTTTTTATAATTTGCAATCTTTTGATTCATTATTTTGAACACTTATGGATAACGATAGTCCCCCTGTCTCTCGACACGTAACAATCCATATCCTCATAAGGTTGACAATAACCACGTTTATCGTACCCGTGTTTATCTAGAAAAGTAGTAACATCAGGATACTCGTCTGAGTATCTCTCTAAAATGCAATCTTCATTACAGTCAGTATTATCAAAGCATTCTTTATTGGCGTCGGTAGTAGGTTCCGCGCATACTATATCGTTACTTATAATGTTAGCCCCAACTTCCCTTACATTTACAGGAGTTCCTCCAAGACCTAAACAATTCAATCTTTTAAAAATTCTTGTTTGATCGGCGAAATAATAGATACCGTATGCTATTCCAACGATGATTAAAAAATTAAATATTTTTTTCATATGTTAATAATACAATATATTAAATAATATTTAGATAGTTAATCGAATTTTTACTTTTAAAATACTTAATTTCCTATTCAATCTAATGTAGAATATTTATGGAGAACCGATATGGAGAATAAAGTAAATTTTTATACCCTAGGTAGGGATATTGCTATCAAAAAAAAGTTTCCTTCGAAACGTTTATTTTCAAAATTTAATTTTGATAGACAGCTTGATTACAAGAGTTTAATAGAAAATATAGATTCATTATATTCATATCTAGTGATTGAGTTTGAGAAAAATCCTGAAATTGTTCCCTTGTCATCTTCATGGATACTAGATAATTATTACTTAATTAATCAGCAATCTTCCTATTTTTCAGAAACATTTAAACCAAAAATATTAAATAAGTTACCCTTATCAGAGTACAGTAAAATATATTTTCAAATTCATTACATCGCTAGAAAGTATTTGGAGGCATCAATATATGAATTTTCTGAAGAAACATTAATACCTTTTCTTAAGGGTTATCAAAAAATATACCCTCTATCAAGTTTGGAACTTTGGGTTTTACCAACAATTATTAAATTTGAAATTATAAAATCAATTTTAGATAAAGGGTTAGAAATAAAAGAAAAAATAGAAAATAGTAAATTAGCTGCAAGTATTGTTTCAGACATATCTTCAGACATAGATAAAGGTAAAAATCCAGCCAAAAGAATTAAAAAAATTATAAAAGATGTTTCAGTTAGCCCCCATGTACTATTATTAGTCTTAGAAGACATAAGAGAACTAGATTATCGTGTAGAAGAGGCCTTGAAGCTTGTTGAAGGAAAAATTCACGAAGAGGACTTGAACCTCGAAGAGTTTACACGAGCAAGTGTTTTAAGGGATTTAGATTTGAAACAAGGTTTAAATAATGCAGTAACCTCGATCCGTAATTTTTCATACATAAATTGGAGCAAGTTTTTTACAAAGGTAAGTATTGTAGAAAACACTTTATCAATTGATCCTTCCGGTATATACCCGTTAATGGATGATATTAGCCGCGATAGATATCGACATATTATTGAGGATATGAGCTCAAACAGTAATTTCAGTGAGTCAGAAATTGCCAGAAAACTAGTTGAACAATCTTCCGAAGCAAATATAGATGTTCAAAGACATGTTGGATATTATTTAATAGATGATGGTTATTATTCTTTTGCTAGAAAGATAGGTTATAAACCTCCTCTGAAAGGTGCACTTAAAATACTAGTAAAAAAGTATCCGGATTTATCGTATTTTGGGTTGAATGTAAGTTTGGTTATTTTACTTTCACTTTTCTCATTTTCGTTCTTTTTTAAAAATACACAAAACCTTTTACTTACGATTATTTTAACGTTTCTACAGATTGTACCTTCATCAAATCTTTGTATTTTCTTTACGAATAAATTTTTTACATGGTTAATGCCGCCGGCGCTACCTCCAAAACTAGAATTTGAAAACCACATACCCGAAGAATATAAGACATTGGTTGTTGTTCCGTCTATTTTTTCCGGGAAAGGGAAAGTAGATATATTAGTAGAAAATTTAGAAAAAAGATTTTTAACGAACAAGTTTAATAATCTTTATTTTGCACTTTTAAGTGATTTTAAAGATTCCCCTTATGAAGAAACCGATCAAGATAGTAAAGACCTAACTTATCTAAGAAAAAAGATAAAACAGTTAAATATGAAATACAAGTCTTCCGGTTTTGATGTATTTTATCTTTTCCATAGAAAAAGACTTTTCAATCCAAGAGAAGGTTGCTGGATGGGTTGGGAGAGGAAAAGAGGAAAATTAATGCAACTGGTAGAATGGTTATCTGAAAAAAACAAGTCGGAAAATAAATCATTCTCCGTTGTAGACGGCGATGTCTCAAGATTGTATGGCGTAAGGTACGTGATTACATTGGACGAAGATACCTCAATACCTGCTGATGTTTCGTTAAAATTGATAGGTGCGATGGCGCACCCATTAAATTTTCCGATTTTAGATGAAGATAAAAAAATAATTAAGAGAGGTTATGGGTTTTTACAGCCTAGGATTATCATAAAACCTGAAACAGAACATAACTCTCCTTTTACAAGAATATTTGTAACAGATAGCGGTTTTGACTCATACTCCACAGCTATATCTGATATTTATCAGGATGTTTTTAATAGATCAAATTTTATGGGTAAGGGCATATTTGATGTAAGGGCTGTAAAAGAGACTTTGTTAGGAAAATTCCCGGAAAATGCTCTTTTAAGCCACGACTTGATAGAAAGTTGCTTTGCAAAATCCGGATTTTTGTCGGATACCAGCTTAGTAGAAGATTTTCCTACTTCATATAAAAGCTATGTTAATAGAGATAACAGATGGGTAAGAGGTGACTGGCAATTATTACCGTGGTTATGCCCTATGATACCTCTTGCTAACGGTACGAAAGCAAAAAATCCCTTGGATATGATGTCTTTGTGGATGATTATAGATAATCTTAGAAGAAGTTTGGTAGTACCGATATTTATTATTTTACTTTATATAAACTGGTTTTTTTCATCTTCTGAAGCAATTAATATCTATATCCTTGTCTTATTTTTTGGACATCTATTGTTTGAATTTTTTTCTATAAAGAGATATTGGGTACATAAACTTCCTATTTTAGAAAAAATACGTTTAACTCTCTCTTTTATGTTGCAGAAAATTATACTTACTTCCTCATTTTTTATTATGGCATCTGTTACTGCTATAAATAAAATACTCTCAATTTTTAGAACTTTAAAAAGGCTCATTACCCATAGAAATCTACTTGAATGGATGACACACAGTGAGGCAGAGCATGTTAAAAGTGAAAATAATATCCTTGGATACTTCCTGACTTCAAAGGCGGTGTATTTAAATCTAGTTATTCTGTTTTCTTTATTTGTTTTGGGAAAACTAACTGTTTTAAATATTTTTACCTTATTTATTTGGATCTTGTCTCCTATATTTGTTTTTGTAATTAGTAAACCGTATAAACAAATACAAATTTCAGACAGGCTCAAAGATAAGAATAAAATGCTTAGTTATTCAAAAATGATTTGGTCATTTTTTGAACAGCATGTAAATGAAGAAAGTAATCATCTCCCGCCTGACAATATACAACTAACACCTTCAAAAAAAATTACTTATAGAACGTCCCCGACAAATATTGGTTTTTACATACTATCCCTGATCTCTGCATATGACTTGAAAATAATAGATTTAGAAACTTACGTTTCAAGATTATGGAACACTCTTAATATTGTTTATAGATTAAAAAAATATAGAGGACATTTGTTTAACTGGTATGACTTGAAAAAATTGGAACCACTTAACCCATATATATCCACAGCAGATAGTGGTAATTTTGTTGCTGCTCTGATGTTAGCTGAGGAAGCTTGTTCGTCAATGTCTAGTGCACTTAAAAAGTCTAACCTTGAAATTAGCAAGAAGTTTCTCCAACTATCAAAACTTTCAAGAAGAATTTATCAAAAAACTGATTTTACATTTCTTTATGATAAAAACATGTCGGTGTTTTCTATTGGTTATAACGTCTCTGCAAGACAGAGAGATTCTAGTTACTACGATATCTTAGCGTCGGAGGCAAGAATAGCTAGTTATGTGGCTATAGCTTTAGATCAAGTTGAGGTTAAGCATTGGTTCAATCTATCACGTCCGGTAAGAATCAGGAAAGGAAAGTTTTACCTTATGTCATGGGGTGGGACTATGTTTGAATATCTTCTACCGGCGCTCTTGTTAAATGAAAAGAAAAATACTTTCTTGAGTCAAACTACCGAGCAAATATTTTATATTCAAAAAAAATATGCGGAAGAAAACGGTATTCCGTGGGGAATCTCAGAATCTAATTTTGATGCATTCGACTTTGATTCTAACTATCAATATAAGATGATGGGAGTTCCTGAGATAGCACTTAAAAGATATGACTCAAGAGATTTGGTAGTATCTCCTTATTCATCATTCCTATCATTAATGATTGCTCCCGAAGAATCAGAGAGAAACCTGCATAGATTGGAAGATGATGGTGTTTTAGGCCCTTACGGTTTTTACGAAGCTGTTGATTTTAACAGATCTACAAACGAACCGAAAGTTGGAGAAAATGTAAAAATTTATACTGCTCACCACCAAGGTATGAGTTTGGTAGCAATCAATAACGCACTTAATAATAGAATAATGGTGGGCAGACTGCATAGCAACGATTATATAAAGTCTTGTGACATTTTATTAGATGAAAAAATACCTCAAGTATCAAATATAGTTGAAGCTAATCAATACGGATTTGATAGAAAATTAAGTACTGTTAGAAGGTATGAAAAAGAAAGAGTGAGGTACTCAAATACTCCAAATACCTTATTCCCAATAGCCCAACTATACGGTAATGGAAAATATTCCGTAATGATTTCAAATTCCGGAGCTGGGTTCAGCAAATTCCGAGATACGTTTATTAATAGATATAATGAAGATCTTACTTTAGATGATTCGGGGAACCATATTTTTATAAAGGATGTAGAAAATAGTTATTTTTGGTCTGCTACATACCAACCAACCTTAGTAAAACCGGATAATTATGAGGTTAGGTTCTACACAGAATATGCTGAATTTAGTAGGTTAGATAAGAAGACTTTCACTAATTTAAATATATTTGTACCACCTGAAAAAAACTTTGAGATAAGAGAGCTTACACTTACTAATCAATCGGATAACAGTAAAGAGTATGAAATTACTACATACAGCGAGATAATGCTTGATGATTTAAAAGCAGGTCTATCACATCCTGTTTTTAATAAACTTTTTATTGAAACTGCTTACGAAGACGGTGTACTAATTGCTAAAAGAAAGAAACGATACATTAGAGATATTGAAAAATATGCTTTTCATTTTGGTTTTTCTGAAGATGTAAATTTAAAAACAGATTCTTATGAAACAAGCAGGCAAAATTTTATAGGGAGGATTAAACACATTCAAAACCCTGCAGCTATGGTCTCCGAATTAACAAATAGTATTGGAACAGTTCTGGACCCCATTTTTAGTATAAGATACAAGATTTCATTAAAACCTGGTGAATCCAAAAAAATACACTTTATATACGGTTACGCAAACAATATCCACGAGATAAAAGCCGCAAGAGAACTTCTCTTTACCGGTGAGCAGATGAACGAGCTCCGTTATCTTAACACTCATTATATAGAAGCAAAAAGAACTCATTTAGGAATAGATGTACGTCAGGAAATACTATTTCAAAAACTATTTTCAAGATTGGTTTATCCGGATTACAGATTAAAAGAGACTCAAAGTATTGATCATACTGCCGGTAGAAGTCTTTTATATAGATTTTCAATATCAGGTGAAAATAGGATACTTGCCGTTAAGGTAAATAGTAAAAATATTGAGCTAGTTAGAAACTTAGTTCTATTACATGAATATTTGAGAATGTTGAGATTTAACTTTGACCTGGTTTTTATAGTAGACGAGAAGATTAGCTACGAGGAAACATTGGAGCAGGATGTTTATGAGGTTGTAGAAAATTCGTTATCTCACCCATACAAAGATTCAGGCGTATATGTTCTCAATGTTATTAATATGACTTTAGAAGAAAGGTACACGATACTGTCATTGGCTAAGGTTGTATTAGATTCTTCTTTAGGATCACTTGATGACCAGATAAACCTTGCGTCTAAATATTCTGAACCTGAATCCGTAGGTATTAAGGATGTTGTTTACGAGGACTATGTTGAAAGTATAGTACCCGCAGTAGATTTTAAAGAAGGTTTAGAATTCTATAACGGCATAGGCGGATTTTCAAAAGATGGTGAGAACTATGTTATGGATATTTCAGCAGAGAACCCTACCCCACTCCCGTGGTCTAATGTAATTGCTAACGAAAGATTCGGTACTATGGTAACAGAATCGGGTTTAGGTTACACGTGGAATATTAATAGTCAGATGAATAAGATATCCCCGTGGTCTAATGATTTTGTAAGTGATATTCAGGGCGAAATAATATATCTAAAAGATGCTGATTCAGAAAAGGTAATTAGCGCTACCCCGCTCCCCAACAAAAGTGGTAATTTTAGGGTAACTCATTCCCAAGGTTATACCGAATACAAAGGTGAAAGTTTTGACGTAGAACACACCTTAAAAGTTTTAGTTGATATTAATGACCCGGTTAAGATTCTTAAATTAACACTAAAAAACAATAGTAAATACACAAAAACAATGGAAGCCACATATTATGTGGAATTTACATTGGGAGAAGACAGGTATACTAATCAAGAGAATTTAAAAATTGAATTTGACCCTGTTAGACAGTCAATCCTAGCCCAAAATCCTTATAGCAATAATTTTTCGAATCAAACAGCTTTTATGGCTACAAACAGACCTGTTGTGGCAGCAACTTCTGATAGAAAAAAATTCTTTGGAATGGGTAATTCTAAAAAGGTTCCTTTATGGATTTATAAAAATGTGAGAGGAATTACAGGATTTAAATCAGTTTCTGATAAATGTGGTGTTATTACTACGGAAGTAGAAATTCCTAAAAATTCTAAAGTAAGCCTGTTATTTATATTAGGTCAGGATGATAACGTAGACAACGTTAATAGATTAATAGATAAATATACTAATCTAGAGGCAGTTGAACAAAGTGTTAAAGACATTCAGGAAAAATGGAATCAAGTAAAGTCTAAGATCAAAATTAATACACCAGATACAAAATTTAATTACTTGATAAATAATTGGATGTTATATCAAGTATTATCTTGCAGAGTTGACGGAAAAACAGCCTTTTATCAAGCAGCAGGTGCTTTCGGATTTAGAGACCAGCTTCAGGATGTGATGTCATTGGTTTATTGTAATCCCAGTAAAGTTAGAGATCACCTAACATTGTGTTGTGCGCATCAATTTAAAGAAGGGGATGTCCAACATTGGTGGCACTATCCTTCGGGGGCGGGGGTAAGAACAAAAATTAGCGATGACCTGCTTTGGCTACCCTACGTGGTTGCTTATTATATTGAGAAAACCGGAGATACAGATATTCTAAAAATTGAGGTCCCCTATTTGGAAATGCAACAATTGCAATCTCATGAAGAAAGTTTGTATGGAATACCAAATGTTTCAGATAATAGAGGGAATGTATTAGACCATTGCCTAAGAGCCATAAACAGATCATTAAGATTTGGATCACACGGATTACCACTAATAGGGTCAGGAGACTGGAATGATGGTCTAAGTAGTGTCGGGGATGAAGGTAAGGGAGAAAGCGTATGGCTTGCTTGGTTTTTAATAACAGTAATTGAGAATTTTATAAAGATTCTTGAAAAAACAGACAGAAGAAATGAGATCGAAAGGTTGCTTTCTGTAGTTGAACAGCTTAAGAATAATGTAAATGAAAATGGTTGGGATGGCGAGTGGTATAAAAGAGCCTTTTTTGATGATGGAAGCCCCTTGGGAACTCATTTAAACAATGAATGCACTATAGACTCTATTTCGCAATCTTGGGCCGTAATATCAGGGGCGGCGTCACCTGGGAAGCTTGAAAAAGCGATGTTAAGCCACGAAAAATACCTTGAGGATAAGAAGAATAGAATTATAAAACTACTGACGCCGCCTTTTAAGGAATCTTCTCCATTTCCCGGTTATATTCAAGGTTACCCCGAAGGGATTAGGGAAAACGGTGGGCAGTATACTCACGGAGCTGTCTGGGCAATGAAAGCTTACGCTATGATGAAAAATGGCGATAAAGCCTATGAGTTGTTTAATACATTGAATCCTATAAATAGAACTCTTGATAGAGATAGCGTAAATATTTATAAATCCGAGCCGTATGTTATGGCTGGAGATATTTATTCTAACCCGCAACATTTAGCTAGAGGTGGCTGGAGTTGGTATACAGGATCTGCAGGTTGGTTGTATCGGGTCGCAATCGAGGATATTTTAGGTTTTAAGGTTAAGCAGGACTATTTTACATTAGAGCCAGTTTTACCAAAAGAATGGACCGAATATGAAATGATCTACTCTCACAACAATACACTCTATAGTATAAAGGTCGAAAGAGGTGAGAAGAAAGGTCTTTATATAAACGGAAACAAAACGGATGATTCAAAGATCTATTTTAGAAGTGATATGGGAAACATTGATATTTATTTGGTAATTTAGGAGGTTCTAAGATGGATAAACAAATATTAGATACTATTTTTCGTGCTTATGATATTAGAGGAAGGTATCCTTCTGAACTTAACTCACAGTTTTATGAAAATTTAGGTAAGGCTTATGTCACTTTTTTTAAACCCACTAAGGTTGCTGTGGGTTACGATATCAGACCTGAAAGTATTGAAATGAAAGATTCACTTGCTAAAGGTTTATGTGAAATGGGTTGTGATGTTGTTGACATAGGTGAAGTACCAACAGAAGCATTGTATTTTGCTACAGGCGAGTATCCAGAAACTTTCGATGGTGGTTTAGTTGTCACTGCCTCCCACAACGGTGCAGGTTGGAACGGTTGCAAAATGGTAACTAAAAACGCCAAACCAATTAGTGGTACAACCGGTTTAATGGATCTAAAGAAGATAATTCTTGAAAATAGATATGAAAAAGTGAGAGATGTAAAAGGCGCTGTTTCTAACATGGATGTAATGCCGGAATATAAGAAAAAGGTTTTATCTTTTATAACCTCTGAAAATAAAAAACCATTAAAGATTGTCGTTGACGCAGGAAATGGGATTGGCGGAAAGGTTTTTGATTACATTTTTTGTGATTTAGAAAATGAATTTTTAAATGTTGAACGTATGTATTTTGATCCCGACGGTACCTACCCCAACCACGTACCTAATCCTATGGAAGAAGAAAATGTAGAAGAAATTAAAAACAGAGTTGTAGAAAAAGATGCAGATTTTGGTATAGCAATCGATGGCGATGCAGATAGAGCGTTTTTTATTGATAAAAAAGGCAGAAGACCCGATGGTGTTTACGTAGGTGTATTGTTAGCAAAAAGCATTTTAAGCCACGATCCAGATAATAAAAAAATTGTTCACGACCCAAGAATTACATGGCCGTTTATAAAGGAGGCTCAAAAGCTGGGTGCTGAAGTTCACCAAAGTATGGCCGGGCATTCTTTTTTTAAAGCAGCTATGGCAGAGAAACAAGCTTTGTTTGGAGCTGAAGCAAGTGCACACTTCTATTACCGCGATTTTTATAATTGTGATTCAGGTATGGTAACAATTGCTCAGATGCTAAATATGTACTTTGACGGTTTTGAACTGACTCAAGCAGTCGATTATTTATTTGAAAATTACCCAAATTCAGGTGAGGTGAATTACAGGGTTGAAAACGCGATAGGTTTGATCAATCAAATTGAGGAGTTTTACAAAAATCAAGGAGCAAAAATTGAAAAAATTGATGGTCTTTCCGTCGAATTTGAAGATTGGAGGTTTAATTTACGAACTTCTAATACTCAACCTCTTCTAAGAATAAACTTAGAAGCTAAAACGAAGAATTTGGTGATAGAAAAATTCTTAGAAGTTGAAAATATGATCGGAGCTGTGAGAGATAATATTCCGGCACTTGAAGAATTAAGATAGCTTATTTGTTTATCTCGAATATCTTTTTCTTTGATTTTATTCCGTGAATCAGATTTATTGAAGATTTTGGTGTTTTATATAATTCTGAAAGTACTTCAACCACTGCCCTGTTCGCCTTTCCTTCGATGGCCGGTTCTCTGACATAGATATGTAAAGTGCCGTCCGAAGTTTTATCTATTCTTGGTGATTTAGAATTAGCGTGTACGCAAACCTCAATTTTCATTTATATTTTTAAATTTTCTAAAATTTATTTTTTTACTATATAAGTATATAAAAATTCTTGGACATATCATAAATCTTTTGTTTTAATTAAATAGGATGGTTACACAAGAACTCATTGAATATATAAAGTACCAAAAATCAAAAAAAGTAGCAGACGAAGATATTGTGCGTGAATTAATTGAAAATAATTGGGTAAGGGGAGATATAGAAAACGCTCTTAATAAAGTAAACAGCTTGGATTCAAGTACCCCATTTGAAACTCAAGAAAAAGATAGGGATAAGGTTTTTGTGGTTGATAGTACAATTTCTCACCCAGCAACTGTGGTAAAGGAAAATGTTGAGATACCTATAGGTGATAAAGCGAGTGTAATCATAGGTATAATTTCGATGCTCTTTATCGTTATTTCCTTTTTGTTTATCTATAAGGCCGGCATGATGGTGGCGGTAATGAGTATTATTGATCATTTTTCTTACACCGAAGGATCCATGTATTATTTTATAAAACAATTTCCGATGTATGGATGGGTTGTTATTTCGTTTGCTATTTCTGCTTCAGTATTTTTATTTAATGCCTTTAAAATAAGGGTTGCATCTAAACATTCCTTTACAATTGGATTAGTTACCTTGCTGTTACTACCTGCTTCTTTATTGCTTATAAACTATCGATTAATGCATTCTGTAGGTTCTTACTTTTCTACACAAGAAATTAGTCTTGGTGAAAATGCTCCTAAAACACCTTCCGGTACATACACCATACTAGTTGGAGTATTTAGTGAACCTGCCTTTTTAATTTCTTTTATTACGCTTTCTATTCTTATTATTTCATATAAAAAATTTCATTTTAAAAACACTAGAATATCGTCAAAAAGTAAACGTTACTTAATATTACTGTCCGCACTTTTTATAATTCCCACATTGTTTGTAGTGTTAAAAAGTTATTCTGTAGCTAAAAACGATGACTTTGGTTATTCTAGAGCAGTATCAAAGACAAGGTATCATATATATAAACCTGGTGTTATGCCGCTTGGGCTTGTTTACACATCTAATTTTATTACCGGCAAGGAAATGGCTGGGTTAAAAGATGGTGTACAAGTTGTATATGACTATACACTGGAAGAGGTAGTGGATATGAAAAAATCAAGACCTGTTATTGTCAAACAAGTTGGTGTTCACAGATCATTTAATATCAATGAATATGTGGCAAAAGAATCCGGAATGTATTCTCAAACCAGTACAGTTAATATTCCTAATACAGTAGGTGGTTCAGGTTATCTAATTCTAAACCCACTTGGATCGAGTGGAGATAATTTAAATCTTGTTTTTCAAAAAACGGATAATGTATTAATCTCAATTTCAACAACTGACTCAGGTAAACAAGATTTAATTGATATAGCAGTATCTTTAGAATAAAAACTATTCGTGACCTTTAACAATGTTTGCGTGAAAAACGTGTTTAAACATTTCAACAATCAAGAACATTAAAACAGATAATCCAAAAGCTATACCCCAATATGTTGCAGAGAGTTTTTCTACTCTAAAAAAGTTTCTAAAGTTCTCAGTTGCAAAGGGTAAAAATTGAAGTATAAATCCTGCCAAAACTGACAACCCCAGCCACTTATTTTTGAACATTCTTGATTTAATAAAAGATGTAAAAGGGGCTCTTACTGAAAACACATATACTAATGAATTGATTCCAATGGTGACAAATGTCACCGACCTTGCAAGTGTAATGCTACCCGTATTTTTATAAACAAGATAGAAAGATAGAAAAGCTGTAATCCCAGCAACGAAACTAACAAACATAATTAAATTTATCATCCATGAGGTTATAATATGTTCATGTGGGGAACGTGGTTTGTCTTTCATAATACCTCTTCGTTTAGGGTCAATCGTTAATGCAAGATTTGGTAAACCATCTGAAACAAGATTAACCCACAATATCTGAATAGCAGTAACAGGTAAAGGTAGACCAAAAATAATTCCGGCTAGTACTACCAAAATTTCCTCAAATGCATCGCATAACAAATACAAAACAATTTTTCTGATATTTTCAAACATAACCCTACCTTCTTCTATAGCGTGAACAATTGTAGAAAAACTTGAATCAAGCAAAACTAGATCTGCGGATTCTCTTGCTACGTCAGAGGCTTCGTTTACTACAATTCCTATGTCAGACCTATGTAAAGCTGGAGCGTCGTTTACACCATCACCTATCATGGCGACCACTTCCCCGTTATCTCTATATGCATTCACAATTCTAAGCTTTTGATCAGGTGTAGTTCGTGCAAAAAGTTTTATTTTTTCAATTCTATTTTTCAGTTCTTCGTCAGACATATTAGAAAGAATATCTCCGGTAATGTACTCATCATCGGAAACATTGATTCCAAGCTGTGAAAGTACATATATTGAAGTTTTAGGATAATCTCCTGTAATTACCACAGTTTTAATACCAGCTTCGTAAGTCTCTCTTAAAGGTTCGATGAGTCCATCTCTGACAGGATCTGAAAAAGCTACTATTCCTACCCATTCTAAATCACACTTTGCATCCTCTACCTCTAATGTTTTTTTATTTTTATCAACTATTTTTCTTCCAAAACCAATAATTCTCTTACCTTCGTTTGTAAGCATTTCAATTTCTTGTGTAACTGTGTCTTTTTCAGATTGATTTAATGTACTCCAGCTAAGAAGTAATTCCGGGGCTCCGTTTACAAATATTATATTGTTATCACTATCTAACTCGTTTAAAGATATAAAAAACCTTTCCTTTGAGGTGAAAGGAATGCTGTCTATTCTTGTATAGCTGGATTCGTCATTACTGTAGATGTTTTTTGCCCATTTATAACCTGATATTAAAACAGGATCGTCTAAATCGTTAGCAACGGAAAGCTGAATTGCTAAGGCTTCCTTGTTTCCTTTGAAATCCGAGACTTCTGTTTGTCCAAGAGTGAGTGTCCCCGTTTTATCTACACAGATTACTGAAACTCCTCCCAATGTTTCTGCTGCAGCCAATTTTCTAACCAACCCCCTTCTTTTTAATATTTTTTGCATTCCTATGGTTAGAACAATAGTTAAAGATACTAACAAACCTTCGGGAATACTGGAAACAGCTAACGCTACAGACGTGATAAATATTTCTGTTATATCCATTCCACGTAAAACGCCTACTATAAAAACAAAAACTATAATACCGGCGATTATTATTAATAGGTGATTGCTAAACCTTTTGAGTTGCATTTGAAAAGGTGTAACATCGTCCTTATCTTGAATCTTATCAGCGATCTTCCCAACTTCTGTGGTGGCTCCGATACTTTCAATAAGCATAACAGCCTGACCTGACGATACTGTAGTCCCCATAAAAACCTTTTCATCAACATTTTTGTTAATGGGTAAACTTTCACCAGTTAGCACTGCCTCATTTGAAGAAAACCTATTTGCTGAAATTA
>ERZ795055.495-NODE-495-length-37272-cov-8.374211_pt1 | contig 37272 bp, 42 predicted proteins | sample MGYA00375139_ERZ795055 | MGnify/ENA primary metagenome ERZ795055 (study PRJEB30184, sample SAMN05720283) | anaerobic digester metagenome | isolation source: active sludge of municipal wastewater-treating anaerobic digesters | place: USA | collected 2015-01-23 ... | reverse complement strand
GTCCTGCTCATCAGGCTCTGGACTGCCTCGCGCGAAAGCATCGGGACCCGGTCATCGAACCGTGTGCCGTCTCCGACCACGTCATACTCCGCTGCGAGGGATTCTATGGCGGACTGGTGTGCTGCGTTGATGGCATCGTTCGGATACCCCTTGGCAATTACCAGGTCGGCCATTTCGTTCAACATTCCTTCTGCAAATACCCTCTTTCTCAAGGGGTAGCCCAATACACCAGCCGCAGCCTCCAGAGTCGGGATATGGCGGAGCGGGTCAAACACGAACGTGTTGAGTTCAACCTCGTAATACGTACCCAGCAGGATTCCTGCAAGGGAACTGTCCTTTCCGCCGCTATACAGCACTCCAGCTTTCATTATCTTCTGGTAATGGAGTAATCCCGCTTCTTGGGCGCGAGCTGCCGGAGCAGCTCCTTCAGCTGTGCATCGGTAATCTTCTTCTGGAGCCTCCCGCTCTGTGCAAGGGCAACCAGCTGCTGCTCAACCGCACCGGCAAAATCGGGCTTGGTCAGCTTGATGGTATTCAACCGCTCTCTCGCATCGGGCTCGAGAACCTGCATGAGTATCATCTGGATCTGGGATTTCTGTCGCTGTTGGCGTTCGAGCTCTTCCTGCATGCCCTGCTGGTCCCCAGCCTGCTGCTGCAGCTGCGCCATTCTTCGCCTGCGGAGTTCTGCTAGCTCGTCATCTCCCATACTACACCTCACTGGGGGGCTTCTGATTTATCTGCTTTCTTACCTTCCGCCTTCTCTTTCTTGGCTGCCGGTTTTTTCTCGGCCTTGGCGCCGTCAGCACCCTCAGCAGCTGCCTTGTCGCCGCCCTTCGCCTTGCCCTTCTTGCCTTCGGCTTTCTTAGGTTCTTCAACTACAGGCTTGACACGCTTGGGTACCGGGGCAGGAGGATTCTTCAAAACGTCCTGCGAGAGATTGTCCAGGAAGGCCATCCCTGCAGGGGAAACCCGCCGTCCGGTCTTGTCGTGGATGATAAGGCCGGCTGCTTCCAGCTGCTGAAGGGACTTCCGGAGGATTGAACCGCTGCCCTTGCGGAATGCATTGGGTTTGGACCCCCGGTTCTTGTTGCCTCCGTAGAAACTCCGCATCCGTTCAACACCCAGCGGGCCATCGACATAGACGCGTCTCAATACTGCTGCTGCCCGGGTGAACCACCAGTCAGGGTCTTCGGGGGGCATCTCTTTGTGCACGCCCGTCTTCGCAAAAGCAGCCCAGGCAGGAGGAACGATCTCCTTCTTCTTCTTGAGCTCCTCAGCGACCCGTCTGATGATGTGGTCCGGAGGGACATCATACAATGTTGTCATCTAACACCTCACTGTTGATAATGAAATAACAGTCTTAATTTATTGGTGAGGAGGGTTCTTATATATTTCCACAGGCGGATTATCCGACGGTTGTTGGGAAGGCAGGATCGCGGGCCCGGTCATGGAATATGACAGGGTTGCAACGGGCACCTCCCCTGCCGCTTGGCTCCCCGTCGCTGATAGGTCACATTCCTTGTGGTCGGTGCGGGAGACTTATCCACCTCAAGACTGCTCTCGCATTGGGAAATGGAGGTATCCGCCCGCTCCAGATAAATTCAGAATGAAATCCAGAAAAGAATAACCATGTTCTCACTTTTTCGCAGGTTACAGTATTCCGTTTACCGTTCTCTTTTCGTTTTTTGGAACCCTGATTGTGGTCGCCACAGTGCCCTTCCCTCTTCCTTCCAGTACCATCGTCCTGCCCCGCACTTCGATCAGTTTTGCCCTGGCTTTTAAAGCAATGTCATCAGGATCGGCCTCAGTGTTCTGCAGCCATTTTACCTTGATCCGCTTTCGTTTTTTGAGCTGCGCCACGATCTCTTCGATCATGGTCTCCGTACAGCCCTGCTTACCGATCCAGACGGTCGGCTTGAGGTCCTGCATCGATCGGTCAGTCTTGTCGGACATGAGATCTCACCACCCGGTATCTTGTTTTTTTATTGCATATTCCACAGGTTACCACCACATTGCCCCGGTGAATCCGAACCCGCATATTCCGTCCCGGTACGAGGAACGCATTACAGTGGTGGCAGTACTGGCGGCGCAAATCACGGTCTATCCGCACCCGCTGGCGCATCGCGATCAGCCGGGCAAGAACCACGTAACGGTTGCTCAGTTCAGGGTGGTCACGGAATGCAAGTCTTGCCTGGTCGAATAGCACGCAGATCCGTTCCTTTGCCACCATCTTTGTTGCGGGATTCTTTGATCGCTCCTTCATTCTGGACCCTGCCGGCGTTTGGTTGTGCATAGTATAGGTGTCTCATGTAAAAAAGCCGCGGTGATAACGGGGGAGATCAGTGGACATGGCGCGTGAATGGATTGTCAGCGGATCCGCACGGTCCTGCCATGAATTTCCAGCCGGTTCTCACAAAAAAGCCGGATCGCCTCCGGATAACACTTGTGTTCTTCGACAAGGATCCGCTCAGCGAGGGAGTCCTCATCGTCATCCTTCAGAACAGGTACGCACTTCTGGAGGATGATTGGGCCACAGTCAAGGTTCTCATCCACGAAATGGACCGTGCACCCGGCCACTTTTACCCCGTACGCTACGGCCTGGCGCTGAGCATGGAGACCGGTGAAACCGGGGAGCAGGGCAGGGTGGATGTTAAGAATCTTTTCCGGGAATGCCCGAATAATGGCTGGACCCAGGATACGCATGTATCCCGCGAGCACGAAGAGGTCTGCTCTCTGCTGTTCCATAGCGGCGAGGAGTTCGTGCTCGTAATCCTCGCGGGAAGGGAAGGCTGCGTAATCGACCACGGTGACCGGAACACCCGCACGCTGTGCGCGTTCAATGGCGAAGGCATTCGGATTGTCGGTGATCAGTGCGACACACGTTGCCGGGATCCTACCCTCTGCAATGGCTTCAACAACCGCCTGGAAGTTTGAACCGCGTCCCGAGGCAAGAACGGCAACGCGCTTCGTCATTTTTTCTCCTCCGTTGCACTATCAGCGGTGGTTTTCACGCTATTCCTGTGTGCAGTATGATTGACGATCTTCACTTTGACAATGCGCCGGCCATGCATCTGCATGACCACCAGGGTCACCCGCCCATCATCAATCTCCACCTTTTCCCCGGGATGTTGCGGGAGGTGTCCGAGGCGATCGATGACAAGACCGCCGATGGTTTCATAGGACTCATCGGTCGGCAGGAGAAGGTCCATGGTTTCGTTGATCTCTTCCACCCACATCTGGGCATCGACGACATGAACCCCGGGGGCAAGCTCCTGAACACCAGGCTCCTCCTTGTCGAACTCGTCAAGGATATCCCCGACCAGTTCTTCGAGAATGTCCTCGACAGTGACAATTCCAACGAAACTGCTGTACTCATCGATCACTATCGCCATCTGAACGCGATGGACACGGAGTTCCTTCAGCAGATCGTCGATCTTCTTGGTTTCGGGAACGAACATGGGATCATACATGATCTCCCTTATGGTTGAGTCCTTCCGGTTTGAAACCATGGCGGAGAAGACATCCTTGACGTTCAGGATGCCGGTGATGTTGTCGATCTGGTCATGATATACCGGTATACGGGAAAACCCGGTCTCATTGAAGATCCGGATCGCATCTTCGAATGAGATTGTATCTTCCATCAGGATAACGTTGACGCGGGGGGTCATGATCTCCCGGGCGGTTGTGTCACCGAACTCCAGCACCGAGTAGAGCATGTCCTGCTCTTCCTGTTCAATGGTTCCGTCCTCTTTTCCCACATCGATCCATTCCTTGATCTCGTCTTCCGTGACTGCCGGTTCTGCAGTATCCTTTCCAATACCCAGTTTCGGACTCACCCGTTCCATAACCCAGATACCAGGAGTGAGAAGATTTGAGAGGAACAGGATAATCGGGGCAACTGTCAGGGCGAACGTGTCCGATGCCCGGGTGGCATAAATCTTAGGCCCGATCTCCCCGAAGATAAGGATGACAATCGTTACGAAACCGGTTGCGATACCGACCCCGACGTCGCCGAACATTTTGATGGCTATCGCGGTTGCGAGTGCCGCTGCTCCGATATTGACGATATTGTTTCCGATAAGGATTGTTGTCAGGAGGTGTTCCGGCGATTCTTTCAGGACAACAAGGGCATGCGATCCTACCCGGTTCTCGTTATCGAGAGTCCTGACTTTTGCGCGAGTCATAGAGATGAGGGCAACCTCAGAACTCGAGAAGAATGCAGAGAGGAGGACACAGAGAATAAAAAGAAAGATTTCAAGAGTGTATTCTATCATTGTGTTTCACAACGTGCTGGTGCACGCACATAACTTCGACTGAAAGTACACAATTATATTCGGGAATCCATTTAATAAAACCAGCGCTCATTCCAGGCATTTGCGGATGAACGCATTGTCGCGGGAGAGGACGCCGATTTTCTCTTCTGCTGAGAGGGGACGCGGGAAATTCAGGTCATCGATCTCAAGCGTCAGGGGTCCGCTGTACCCAACGTCCTGAAGGGCGTGTATAACCGTTGCCATGAGAGGGCTCCGGTCCAGTGGCAGGTGCAGGATCTTTCCCTCTTTCCGGCTGATATGCACATTCGCCAGGCGTCCATGACAGAACTCGATATACCTGAGAAGTTCTTCTTCGGATTTTGCCAGTGCATGGGAGGTATCGAGCGTGAAAAAGAGCCACGGTTCATCATCAAGCAGCTGGCGGACGCGTTCCGGTGTGCAGAGGAACGAGTTGACAGTCGGTTCCATGTTTTCCATGCAGATCTTCAGGGAATTTTTGGTAGCTGCATCGCGGAGCGCTGAGAGGTAGTGCTCAAACCGTGCAAAGTCTGCATCCCCGGGAGGACGTTTTGCGGTGCGGCGGCCCGGATGGAGCGTAAGAATATGGGCCCCCAGTTGATCGGCGATCGTTATCGAGCGGATTGCGTACTGAATCGAGATTTCCGCTACATCAGGGTTGATCGAGCAGGGATTCAGGTCGAGGATTGGTGCATGCACGGTGATTGCGGAGAGTTCCGGGTGCTTCTGACGACAAATGAGTACTTCATCCACCGGAAGGCTGCGGAGCCAGAAATGCGGTGTTTCCAGCCAGTACTCGATCCCGTCAAGGCCTGCCCGTGAGGCATAGCTGAAGATTTCAGGGCTGGTGTATTCATGGAAGAACATGCTGGAGACCGCGATCGGGACCATAACCCACCTATTTGATATGCGGTTTTGTCCTAATAGTTGTTGATGGACTGGTTCAGCACCCCGGAAGAGCCATCGGGCAACAGGGCGGCGCCGTTCCGGGTCTCCGAACTATCAGCGATAATCGGGGAACTCCTTGACGACCCCCGTCTGCAGGATATCCGGGTCCGGGGAGAGATCACCAACTACAAACACCATAGCCGGGGACATCGTTACTTCTCGCTCTCGGAAAAAGGCGGTAGCAGCACCGCCGCGGTCATCAAGTGCGTGATGTGGCGGTCGGATGCGGATTGCCTGACATTCACACCCATGGAAGGCATGGAGGTGGTGGTTTCCGGTTCTGTTACGGTATACGCACCGCATGGGGCTTACCAGCTGCAGGCCAGGAAAATAGAGAAGGCCGGCCTCGGGGAGAAGTTCCTGCTCGTCGAGCAGTGGAAGAAGGAACTTTCGGCCCTTGGCTTGTTTTCCGCGGATCGCAAGCGGGAGCTCCCCGCGTTCCCGGCAAGGATAGGTGTAGTCACCTCAGAGACAGGCGCCGTCATTCATGATATCACGAATGTCGTGGAGCGGCGATTCCCGGTAAAGATCGTGATATCGCCGACAGCAGTACAGGGCGATGAGGCATACCAGGAGATTGCCGCAGCGATCCGGCGGCTGGACGGTCTTGTGGACGTGGTCATTGTTGCGCGGGGCGGCGGGAGTTTCGAGGACCTCTTCCCCTTCAACCATCCGGATGTTGTTAAAGCCATCGCAGCCTGCCCGGTACCGGTGGTCAGTGCTATCGGCCACGAAGTTGATGTGACACTCGCCGATCTCGCAGCAGATCTCCGGGCTCCAACGCCGTCAGCAGCTGCCGAGCTCGTGGTCCCGGACCGGAACCTCCTTTCTATCAGGCTGAAGGAACTGCGGCTTCAGATGGACTCCGCTCTTCTAGGAAGGGTAACATGGGCAAAAGAGGAGATCTGCGGTCTCTATAACCGGCTCCGCCCCCAGCGGTTCCTCCGGCGGCTGGATGAGCGCAGGACCGCAACGGCCGATCTTGCGGACCGGCTCGACCGGGCAGTGCATACCTGCCTTGAGCGCAACCGGCTCCAGCTTGCAGGTATGAAGGAAGCCCTCGCTGGGAGGAGCCCCCGTGCCGTGCTTGCCCGGGGCTATTGCCTCGCGGAAAAGGACGGCCGGATCGTACGGCGTAATGCAAATATCAGGATAAAAGACCGGCTGAATATCCGGTTTTATGATGGCAGCAGTGAGGTTACCGTGGAGCGTGTAGACCATGACGGGAACATATGAGGAAAAGATCGAGGAACTGAAACGGATCATAGAAAAGATCGAGGATGGGAACACGAGCCTTGACGAGAGCATGCGGCTCTATGAGCAGGGTGCTGCGCTCGTAAAACAGTGCGAGTCACTCCTGACAGACGCCGAGTTGAAGATCACAACCCTCAGCCGGGACGTGTAGCGGTCAGGATAACGACCATCTCTTTTCCCTGCCGAAGGGCCAGAATGAGCTCCCGCGGGAGGGTCAGGGCAACCCTGTCGGACCGGATTCCGATGGTGCGGCCGCAGACAAAAGGACTCTTCCGCCAGACCATATCCTCTGGGTGGTTGAGGGTGAACTGCGATGACCCGCACGACCGGACTTCTGCCACAATCCCGTTGCATACGAAACGGGTTATGAGGATTGCATCATCATGAGCAAGTACAGAACGAAATGATGGTGAAAGCCCGGCACAGCCCTTCTCCGCTCCAATCCCGATGATACAGTTCCCGTTCCTGGTGAGGTGGTCCCCGCAGGTCACTTCGAACGTGGTTGGGTGCGTGCCAAGGACAAGCGGGTGCCCCCGGCACCGGATGATCTCCTGCGCCTCCATGCTTTATTAGGTGAGGGTTGCCATGCATATTCAATGTTTATCACCGCCAGCTGCCCCGGGTGCAAAGATGAGACCGAGCATGAGGTGGTTGCCGAATCACGCGACCTGCTTGTCCGGTGCACGAACTGCGGCCACCACCACCGGATCCGAAAAGAGCGCGAACCAACGGCTCTCCTGGTAAAAACGATTGTATCAAGGGAAGGCACATCAAAGGTCTGCACTATCGAGCTTGCCGAAGAAGATGAATGTTCCGTGGAGGACCATATGGTTGCCGAGTGCGGCGACGATGCGTTCGGTGTGGAAATAACAGGCATCGAATGCGGTGAAAAACGGGTACAACGGGCAAAAGCTCCTGACATCACCACCCTCTGGACACGTGCCATTGAGAACGTCGTGGTCAAGATCTCGATCCACGACGGCAGGAAGACCATACCGGTCTACATGGAATGTGACGGCGAACAGCCGTTCGTGGTCGGGGAAATGTATACCGTTTCCGGAAAACGGTTTAAACTATCCCACCTGAAACTTCGCGACGGCCCGCTCATGCGCAAAGAGGGCTGGAAAACGGTTGCCCACCGCGTGAAGCGGATCTATGGTTACCGGTTATGAGCATTTTTTTGGGATCCTGCTGTTGTTCCTGAAGAATCATCCCCTTGGACTGCCCGCGGTTGCTTAATCTTCTCCTGTTGGAGGATCAGTGTCGTTGTCAAATTCAGCTCGTTGTCCATGGATTACTACTATGTCAGCCCCTTCCATATCTCATATCCTGAAATAGACGACCCATGTAATTTGTAAATCAGATGTGATCGCCCCAACCCACACTCCCTCCCTGAAAGGACTTACACAACAGTGTGAACAAACCGGCAGATCAAAATAGTTTGACGGCAAAGGATACCGTAGTGGCAACGACCCGAAAGATAACTGATTTATATTACATCAGTTTTCTCGTAGCAGCACAATGCGATGTATCGTGCGTGAAGGCAGCGGAATGTTATTCCGAGAATGTTCTGGTAATAGCGCACGATAAAATCAACCGGTTTCTGACAAGACAGTCACTGACACCTGAGACGTTGTGGAACGAGGTTAAACAGTTTGTAGAGAAGCGGAGCGGCTGGTTGATCCTTGACGATACCGTCATCGATAATATCCATTTGAAACACATTGAACTGACCTATTATCAGTGGAGCGGGAAGCATCACAAAATCGTAAAAAGGGATCGGCCTCAATACTCTGTTCTGGACCGATGGGGTCAATACCCTTCTCTTCGATTACCGGTTTACGACAAAGATGGTGACGTGATGTCGAAGAACGATTATTTTCGTCAGATGGTTACGACTGCAGCTGCCAGGGGATTTCAACCCTGTTTTGTCATGTTTGACAGTTGGTATTCCGGTATCGATAATCTGAAGTGCGTTACCAAACTTTGCTGGAACTGGTTTTCCCGCATCAAAAAAGAACAGAATGGTGAATCCTGACGATACAGAGAACCGACCGGTTTCTGATCTGGAGATCCCGGACGACGGCATGACTGTCCACATGAAAAAATATAGGGTCGTCCCCGTAATTCATACGGTTAACAAATACGGGAAAAAACAGGTTCTGGGCCTCCAATTTCCGGACCATGGACCATCAGGACAGGAAGAACCTTCAGGCTATCTGCTGGTCCATCGAGAACTATCACCACGCTCTCAAGGAATTATGTTGTGTCGAGGATTGGAAAATCCGAAGAGAGGCAGGCAAAAGAAACCATATCAGCTGTTCTCTTCGGGCGTTTATCCGTCTTGAAGCGGCTAACCAAATCAATAATATCACCATCTATAACGCCAAATGGGAGATCGTGAAATCGGCTATTGCGGATTATCTGGCTCATCCGAAATCTGCGCTCTGATTTTTTTTCAATGGGTCTTGCGAAAGTCCTACCGGAAAAACAGATTCCACGCATTATCGTGGAGGTGAAATAAGTCCAAAACGAGAAAAATCTGGGAGGATATCAGCTGTTCGCATTAATTGAATAGATGCTTATATCCACCGCAGGATATCCTGAATCAACAACGATACTCTCATTAGTCTTGCTTACAATCTCACCAGCACGGAGATATGTTATTGTGGTGTTCGTGACCATTTCTGCCGGCTTATCGGACACAGCCATGGGGAGGACATCCCCAACATTGAGTTCATTGATATTCACACCACTGCTCGCGATAGTTTCAGCAGTCCAACGCTGGGCTATTGAGCTGTTGGGGATATCGACACGTTTCTGCTCGCCACTCTTCATGCCGATAACTGCCAGGTTAATGGCACTATATTCCCTAAAGAACAGGGCAAACTGGTTTGTCGGGTCGCTGCTGCCTGTATAGATAGGAACAGGATAGATCTCTTTGCTCAGGTTCTGGCCTGCAATCATCGAGAGCCTCTGGTTTGCATAAAGGATATTTCCCTTAGCTGCGGTCTGCTGGTTTGAAGTCAGGATGGGAGATCCCGATGCATCATAAAAAGTATAATCTATCACCACGGTATCACCAGGTTTTACAACCGTGAACATGGTCAGCCAGTGCGAGCCCATACCGGATAATATCATGAGAACCACGAACAGGACACAAGCCCCGACAACGAGGACCTGCTTGACCTTTTTAATCCCAGCTTCCTTTTGCTTCTTATCGCTCATTCCTTCAGTTCCTCCTTATTAGATCCTCCCCCAACCGTCATAAACTATTCCGCATCTTAAGGCTGAACGGCAGCCGGCCTTCAGCCTGATCTTCGCGAAGTAATCCGATCATTTGTATATGGGCGAACGGCTGTCGGATTCCTCATGCAGGATGATCACGCTGCCGGACGAGATGATCGATGAGGGCCTGAAAAGCCATCTTTGGAAATGGATCGTGGATACCTGGGTGGAAAAAGAATTCAATTCTGACGGAATGCATATCGCCGCGGTGTTTCCACCAGTTTACCGATGACTTTTAGTCTTCGTTCACTAAAGTTGTAATAATGGATAAAAAAAAGGTCAAGGATTACATGACCTACGATGTTGTCAGCATCGATATCTCCGACACAGCAAAAGACGTCATCGACAAGATACACAAGACACACCACGACGGTTTCCCGGTTGTTGAAAACAACAGTGTCGTGGGGTATATCTCCGCACGGGACCTGCTGTTCGTGCAGCCCCTTACTCCTGTTGAACAGGTGATGTCCAAGAACCTAATCGTAGCCGATCCGGAGATGGATATCAATGACGCTGCCCGGGTAATTTTCCGGAGCGGTATCCAGAAACTGCCTGTTGTTGACGAGAAGAATCACCTGCTGGGGATCATCTCGAACTCAGATGTTATCCGCTCGCAGATTGAGCATGTTTCCCCTGAAAAAGTATTCAATTTCATCACTACTTTAAAGAAACTCTACAATGTGGATCCAACACTTGAGAGGGGTACCGTGCCGGTTCGGGATCTTCTCCCTACCCAGTCCAAAATTTACGAGGATGAACTTGAGGGACGGATGTACGAGATTAAAAAGGGACTCGCCGAGCCGATTATTGTTGTCAAACGGCCCGGCAGGACAATTCTCGTTGATGGTCATCATCGGGCAGTTGCCGCCAAGAAACTTGGTATCACGGCACTTGATGCATATATCATCAAAATCAAGGAAGACATTGAACTCGGTATGGAGCGGACTGCCTATGCCATGAACCTCAAGACCCTGGACGATATCCTGATTCTCGATTACGCCCGTCACCCGCTTGTAGCTATCACCCACCGGCTTGTGAAAAGGGACTAGTATCATGTTCCCCACGTAGGGGACTGAAGTTCATTCTGTTAATCCAAAGGAGATTGATAAACTCCAATTATTCCTGTCAAGAACGTGATTATCAGAAAAATGCATACTTCTCTTGGGCCTCTGTTCCCGCCATCGCGGCAGTCCCTCATTTTGATGAAAACTTATGAACCACCCCGCTGATCAGTGGCATTACCGTGAGTCTAGCTCCATGGACGTGAACATTTGGGGGCAGAAGAAGAACTACCATAGAAAAGGTTCCTTTGCAGAACTGAAATTCTCGTTCCGGTTCAGTCGTCTGTATATAGTACTTTGGACTAACGTGGTTGAAGAAGTCTGAAATAAGAACTCAGTCATAACTCATATGATAATAATCAGAATAGAACACCGGTGAAGCGATGAAGAGAGAAGAAGCAGATCGATGAATCGATCGTTTGGATTCATACCAGCTGGAACCGGTATTCAATCGATGGGATTCGAGGCGAAGAAAAGCCAGCAAGGAGAGGAAAATATGTTCACGTTGTACAACCTCTTTTCTGCCCTGGCATCTCTCGATGCCACAACACTGCTTAATGTCCCGGTGATACTCTTCGCTATTCCATCCAAGATCTTTGAACGATATTCTGTCGGACTCCGATGCATCCAGAATATCGGTAGCCCAGTGTTCGGGTTCCTTGTGGAGTGAACGATCCTGAACACCTTGATGAAACCGTATTGTCTCAGGAGAACAACTCTTCCTTCGAGAGGGACATCAATATAAAAAAACCGAGCGGTTGTATGTATGATCCGGATCAACCAACCGGTTGGATTTGTGTCGGGTTCACCAATGTCACTTCAGTGAACGGATCAATTTCAGATTGTCGATACTTGAATACCATGAATCGAAGATGACATAACCTTGCAGTAACTTTCGTTCATCCGCTGCCCGGAGCATATCCCGGAAATAGTCATTTTTGTTCTTACTATCTTTGTCCGGGCAATAGATCCGGAAATCTACCGGAACTGTAGCAGAACCATCAGTCCAGATGTTTGAGATCAGATGATGCCTTGAACTACCCGGTGATGCTTCCCGCTCCAGTCCCGGGTAACCAGTTCGATCTGCTGCGAATAGTTTTGTCGAGCTTACTATCATCAATTACGAGTACGCCTTCGTCAGCCCGGATCAACCGTTTCGTTTCGTCATACAACGCCTCCGTGTGGTGAGGCTGTCTCTCTAGCAACCGCTTGACAGAAAAATGAGCTACTGACCCGGGTTCATTGTGCAAACACCGGGATTCTTTCGAGCACGAGCATGCCTGATACGTCGACATGAGAAAGTTTACTAAAATGCTGCTTGTGCATTTAGGAGGATTCAAGCTCTTCGATCTCAATTCCGGGTTTGTTTAACCCTTGAATTGGCGTTACTTAATCTTAGATCTTTCGCTCGAAACCATATGTGTAAGTCCTAGTACTATAAAATTCTGAGAGAAAAATTCACCTTGATGAATGAGGTTACGATCCATCGTACCGTAAATCGAACTTCTCGTTCAGCACATGCTCCTTTACAATCTTACCGTCCGGGATTACAACCTCCGGCCAGAGACGGGTCTTGGAGTGTATGACTACGTGGTCCCTGAGTACAACACGGGGGCCGATCACGGTATCGTTCTCGATACTGCACTGTTCGCCAACATGGGTGTCGTTGTCAATGATACTTCCCGAGATAGTGCTGTTGGAACCGATAATCACCCGGTTATAGAGAGATGAGGAAAATATCTTCACATTATTGCGGATACTGCACTTGTCGCCGATGCTCGTATACGGTCCGATCAGGACGTTGTCGCCGATTGTTGTTCCCTGGCCGATAGCAACCGGCCCTATCACTTTTGTATTTCTGCCCAGCGTGATCGATTCTCCCAGCTGTACAGGTCCCTTGACCTGCGCACCGTGACTGGAAAGATTTCCGATTATATCGGTAAACGTGATGTCCTGCAGTTTCCAGCGCTCCGCCTGGCGAAGGGAATGCGGGCTCCCGACATCGGTCCAGTTGCCCCGTGCGAGCCACCCCTTGATGGTATATCCCTTATCCATGAGAGCCGGGAAAAGGTCCCGGGCAAAATCATATTTTTTGTTAGGGGGAATATGATCGAAGATTTCGGGATTGCAGACATACATGCCGGTAGAGGCAAGGTTTGAGAAAATCTCACCGGGAGCAGGTTTCTCCTTGAACCGCCGGATCACGTAGCTGACATCGATCTCGGCGATACCGTATTCGCCCGGGTCGTCAATGGAGAGCAGCCCGATCGTGGTCGTAGCTTTCTCTTTCTGGTGCGCCCGATAGAATTCAAGAACATTTAAATCGGTCACGTGGTCCCCGCCGACGACGAGGAAATCCTGACCGTCCAGATAATTCTGGGCATTCTTTACGCTCCCCGCAGTCCCGAGCTTGGTCTTCTCGTGCACATAGTTTATCTCGACGCCAAAGAGCGATCCGTCACCAAGTGCTTCTTCTATGGCGGATCCCATGTACCCGAGAGTCACCACAACTTCCCGGAAACCCAGATTCGAAAGGTGTGAAACGAGATGACGGATGGACGGTCGGTTGACAATCGGGATACAGGGTTTTGGCCGTTCGAATGTGAGTGGGCGGAGGCGGGTTCCCTCTCCGCCACACATGATGCACACCTTCATGGTATTGTTTTCGTGCCGGGATGTTTTAATGCTAGTGCTTTTTTCCCGTGATTATTCTCCGGTTTTATATGGATGCGGGTAACATATGATCGCGGGAGAACAGAAACGGTGAATTGGTATGGCTACTGACGATTACCGGATCCTGCCCGTTACCGGGGGCACGGTGCAGTGTCTTCCGCATAAAAAAGAACCACCTGAGAACTGCGGGTTCTGCATCCACTGCAGGGAATTCCGGATCGGAGGAACCTTTGTAAAATCTCCTTCGCTTGCCTACTGCATGAAATGCCGGGTGACTGAACGGGTAGACTTCAAAAAAGCTGATGCGGTAAAATGTGCTGACAGACAGGGAGAAGGTTTCCACAGCATCACCAGTATTATCAGCTGATTTTTTAAGACGTGTATGGAAAGAACCTGCGGCTTTGGAGAAAACCTCTTTTTCTTTCCATGATCGACCCCCCTTTTTGCCATCCCTGCCCCCATCGGGGCCAAAGCATGAGGAAAAACCCAAAAGAAGCGTCTGTCCATTGATTTCTCCAGAGCCGAACCTGCAACCTCTTAAGGACGCTCGTTCAGGAATACAAATTTACCCACACCTGCGGGGGCATCCCCCAAACACAGGAGAGAAGTATCTCCGTACGGTAAATTATCCGGAATTCAGCGGTCTCCCCGGTATCGCACCTGCGTTTTGTTATCCCTCCGAAAATCGTGACCTGGTGGGAAATAATGTTGGTGGATACAGGGTTTTTCTATCGGGAACGTTTTTTCTCATTGCCTTCCGCGGGTTCCCGGTTCAGCATGGCTGCAATCGCATCCATGTCAACATGATCTTCAAACAGATCCGCAAGCGTATCGTAAGGATCAGCTCTTGTGAGCGGGAGGGGATCAAACGGCAGGTTTTTTTTCCCGTGGAGATAGGAGAGCAGGGCGTTTACCGCAACCGGGTTCTGGAAGAGCCCGTGCATGTACGTCCCGAATACCAGCCCGTCATCGCTTGCAAGACCGTCCCCTTCCAGAGCTTCCCGGCAGGTGCCAGGTTCAGTGGTACCCATATGGATTTCGTACCCAATGAGACTCCCCATGGCAGACAGGATCGGGGGCACATTGCAGGCAGTCCGGGTCACCTGGGTCGTGCTCTTGTCATACCTGGTAAAATGTGTGATACAGTCAAGCAGACCAAGTCCTTTATAGGTGCCTGCGGCAGATTCAAACCCGGCATCGATGAGGGTCCTGCCGAGCATCTGGTACCCGCCGCAGATGCCGATGACCGGTACTCCGGCAGTCCTGACGCGGATGAGTTCGCGGTCCGTTCCTGCATCCGAAAGGATCCTGAGATCATCGATGGTATTCTTTGTGCCCGGGAGGATTATACAGTCATACCCGTCAAGGGAAGTACCTGGCGGTAGATAGTCAACGGCAGCATACTGTTCAAGCAGTTCGAAGTCCGTAAAATTCGAGATCCGGGGAAGACGGATGATCGCGATCCGAACTGCGCTTCTGCCTGGACGTTTATCTCCAAGGGAGAGTGAGTCTTCGCTGGGAAGGGGGATGGAAAAATACGGGACAACTCCGAGCACCGGGACACCGCAGAGTTTTTCAATCCTCTTTAAGCCGGGAGCAAAAATCGTTTTGTCCCCGCGGAATTTATTGATAATGATACCCCTGACAAGGGGCCGGACATCTTCCGGAAGAAGGGAAAACGTCCCGTATACCTGAGCAAAAACTCCGCCCCTCTCGATATCGGCAACAAGAATAAGGGGGATTTTCAGGGACTGTGCCAGCAATGTGTTGGCAATATCCCGGTCGTAAAGGTTCAGTTCGGCGGCACCACCGGCACCTTCGACCACGACATTCCCATAGCTTGCAACAAGGCGGTGATAGGACTCCAGCGCCATTTTCAGCAGGAACGGCGTCTCCTGGTAATAGTCCGCAATCGGAACGTCCTTGTAGGGGTGGCCGTTGAGAACGACCTGGGATATGCAGTCCCCCTTGGGCTTGAGGAGCACCGGATTCATATCCGTGTGAGGTGGGATTTTTGCAGCAAAGGCCTGCATTGCCTGTGCCATGCCAATCTCGCCACCTTCCGGTGTTACATACGAGTTCAGGCTCATGTTCTGGGACTTGAACGGTGCCACGGATATCCCGCGCCGGACCAGACTGCGGCAGATCGCTGCAACCGTTACACTTTTTCCCACGTGCGAGGCCGTACCCACCACAAAGAGCGACATGTCCTGCAATAGATTCTGACCCGCATGTTAAAAACAGATACTCTTGTGTCCTGGCTGTCATACCCGGATCTGCCGGTTTTGACAGGAATCTGCCTTTTTTCCCGATATTCCTGTGAAAAATCCCCGTCAATGCCAAGTAATAAATAAAGAGAGCCGTAAAAATACTGATAATGATTGGTGGGATTTGCCCGACGTGTGGACTACCTAAGGAACTATGTATTTGTGAGGAGGTAGCAAAAGAACAGCAGAGGATCAATGTCAAAGTGAACAAACGCCGGTACGGGAAAGAAGTGACCGTTATCGAGGGACTTGATCCAACTGATATCGATCTCGAGGACCTTTCGAAATATATGAAAGGAAAACTTGCCTGTGGCGGAACGGTCAAGGGCAATTCGATCGAATTGCAGGGAAACCACCGCGATCGCGTCAAGGAATTACTCTCGCTCAAAGGGTACAGCACGGCAAACATTTCCTGATTTTTTTATGTCCGTATCCGGACACCATTCCTGAATCAACGATCTCTCATAGGCGGTTTTGATTTATCCGAACCAACGATAATCAGGAGAAATCTCCATCTTTTTATATAACGCTCTATGGAATGAAAAGGTTCATCCTTCTTTTTGGCCCCTTTCTCGGAAATTCCGGTTGATCGTCCTCTGGCCGGCTCTCTTCTTCCGGAATAATACGAGGGCGGAGAAATGCCCATAAAACCGTGGTATTTCGCACCCTGTTTTCTTCGATTTTCATTGTTCTGACACATCCCCAGGAATAGAGGCCTGCTGCGGAAACTGCCCAGCGTAAAGACAGTCTTTTCATTTTCACCATGCACGCATGGAACGTGATGAGTAATCGGGGGTCAGGCAATCCGGGGTTAATATCTCCTTTTTTCAGGAGGGATTACCAGTGCAGGCAAATCTGCAGGACCATGGGGAAAATTCAAAAAGGTTGTTCAGATAAAGAACCTGAACGTCACCCAGGCAAGGACAAGCATGATCGCCGAGTACTTCAGGCCACCAACAAACCGTCCCTCACCCATCTGGCCTGCCACCATACCGGAAAAGAACCCTTCGAGCATTGCCGCGTGGGCGAAGAGCCGCTTGTAAAGGAAGAGATCAACTACCCCGCCAAAGCCCCGGGCACCGGAGGCGGTTGCGGTAGCACCCGCGGTAGCCATCGTCGTCAGGAATGACGCCACGAGAATTGCTATGACGAAGAGGAATACGGCAAACGCGACAAGTACAATGACCACATAGATGATCATGTTGTTGGCGCGTTCCTGCTGGAGGTTTACCACTTCAAAGGTGTCCTTTGCGGCTGCCCGCAGCACTTCACTGATATCGCCTCCGGCCCTGCTCGCTTTTGCGATCAGGTCTACGCTCCTGTCGGCAAGTTTTGTGCCGAGACCTTTCCCAAAATGGTAGAGTGCCTCAACGAATCCGACTCCCCAGGACATCTCGTTGTCCAGCTTGTGGATATGGGGAGTGAGTGCGCCATACTCGGCACTTGCAACAAGGTGCACCGCGTTGGGCAGGGTCATACCGGAATCATTCATTCCCGCGAGGTCCCTGAAGAAGTTGGGCAGGGCATTTTCCAGGCTCTTGATACGCCACTGTTCCTTGAAATCGAGCAGCGCAAGGGGCACAACGCAGATGAGCACGGCAAGGACGGCAAAGTCATCTATAGATGTCGTTTTGAAGAGTACCGACATACCATATGTCCTCACCATGTAGAGGAACCCGGCAATAAAGACCAGCAGGCCGAGTGGGATGCAGACGATCAGAATATTCTCCGGTTTTTCGGTGAGCACCTGGATGGGATGCTTCATGAACCGCCCGATCCCCTGCCGGGTCTGGCGCTCCTGATCGAGTTTTTTTGTGATCTCGGCGAATTCGGCTTCCATCGAGGATAATTCGGATGATTTCACCTGCTCCTTGGCATGTTCGCCTTTGTTGAGGAGGTTGTCAGCAATATCCTTGAAACCCATATCAGGACTCCGGGGTCATCGAACTGATCATGATCACAAACGCGATACTGCCGAGGGGAATCATGGCATAGATGATGGCATAGAGAAACATCGGATTGTTGTCTCCCGAGAGCGTGGACATGATAGCCTGCAGGATGATCAGGAAAAGGGTTCCGGCCACCATTGCCGTCACATACGATTCGGCAATGAGTGCAAGGGTATCCAGGAACAGCTTCTGGGTCTGGCGGTTCTCAAGAGCATACTGATCGGCCTTGGTCCGGAAATAATCCGTCAGGTTCCCTCCGCTGGAGATACTCGCCATGGCACCCTGTAAAAATTCCTTCATCCGTTTGCTGGGTGTGCTCGAAGAGACCAGCCGCATTGCGTCGATCAAGTCCCTCCCGAAGATATCGATCTCCCGTGCAATATACCTTGCTTCCACGGAACTTTCCCCGTAAATCGGGCTGTCTCCGAGAAGCCGGAACACTTCGGCAGGCGTGATACCAGCCGTGGACATGGAAGTAACGTAATTGATTGCATATGGCAGGCTCGCATCGATATTCCTGCGGCGGTTTCCCCCCTCGATACCAGGATATAAAAGGAAGATCGCATACGTGATTCCCCCGAAGACCAGCAGGGAGAAGACAGTGATGAGGATTGTTCCGATCACGAGGCTGTAGGGAGCAAGACCCAGAAGCGGTCCGGGAACAGCTCCCCGGTATTTGATCATGGTCGGGACTTTGAACAGCCAGGATATGGTTCCTATGAGGATGGCTGCAACCAGGCCAACGAGGATGGCGCTGAAAAAGGCAGTTGAAAGATATACTTCGAACGGGGTCTTCAGCCGTGCTGAGATGATATCGTTCCTGAGCTGGCCATAATCATCCCGCTTCGCCTTCATCCGTTTACCGAGAAGACTGAAACAGAACCGCTCGTAACTATTCATAGAGCTCCTTCCTGACTTTCTCTATGACGGATTCCGGATCGCGGTGGTAGGAGATAAGGATCCTTGCAACATCCTTGTAATGGCGGATCTTCTTGATCCTCATCCATTCAAGCACCTCCTGCCGGCGCTTGAGCTCTTCTGCCATACGGGTATCGCTCCAGCCTTTTGACTCCATAATCTCTTCGAGGATATAGGATTTCCCGGAGTAGGAATGCTCATCGGTCGCCGAGCGCCACCGGAAGACCTCGTTTGTGATCAGTTCATTGGTCCTTGGATCGATATCCAGAAGTTCAACGATCTGCTTGTTGCGGCGGATACGCTTGCCACCGACACGAGCCTGCACCTGGATGAGGACAAAGTCCAGTGCCGAAAGCATGTTCCGCGGAACGTCCATCGGCGGGTTCTCGATACGGTGCACGACACTGGCAACCGAGTCCGCGTGAATCGTTGAGTAAGTAACATGGCCCGTGCTCATTGCCTGGAAAAGGGTCTGGCATTCCTTGCCACGGACCTCACCGACGATGATGTATTCGGGACGCTGTCGCATTGCAGCGCGCAGCAGCTCATACATGTTGATCTCGCCGCGGCCTGCCGTATCGAATGAGTCCCGGGTTACGCTCGGGATCCAGTTCGGGTGGGGAAGTTTCACCTCGCGGGTATCTTCGAGGGATACGATCTTCGCCATCGGGGGAATAAACAGGGAGATAGCATTGAGGGCTGTGGTCTTACCGGATGCAGTCCCCCCGGCAAAGATGGCGGACTTGCCGGCCTCTACGCAAAGCCAGATGTAGGCGATCGCAAGAGGAGAAAAGGTACGCCACTCGATGAGATCCGTTGGTGTGAGTGGCTCGTCCTTGAACTTACGAATCGTGAAGGTCGACCCGTGCGCGGTCACTTCCTGGCCGAGCGTCATCTGGATACGTGAACCGTCCTGCATGGTGGCATCGAGAATAGGCTCAGCGATCGAGATGTACTTGCCCGCCCGCTGGGCGAGCTTAGTCACGAACGAATCAAGTTCTTCCGCTGAGTTATATGCAATAGATGTTTTCATTGATTCGTAGCTTGAATGGAAAGCAAACAGCGGGGTATGAACCCCATCGCACGAGATATCTTCAATATACTTGTCGTGCATGATCGGGTCGATCAACCCGTCTCCCAGGAAATCCTTGTACATGTTGTAATGGATCTTTTCCCGTTCCATGGGTGAGATGTTCAGCCCGAAATCCAGCATGATATCATTCGCAGCGGTACGGAGTTTCTGGCGTGCATCCTCCTTTGAAATGTCCTTGGTATTGATATCCAGCGTTTCGAAGAGACGCTCCTTGAGTTCTTTCAAGAGATCTTTTTCCGGATCGGAGAGCACAGGTTCAAGAACGTCATACAGGTATTCATGGGTGGAATGATCGTAGGTTATACGGACATAAGCATAGGGTTCATTGACCGGGTACATTTCCATCTCTTCTATACCGGGTTTTGGAACAAATGAGAGATCCACAAGCGGTCCGTGAACTTTCGGATCGTATTCCTCCTGTTCGGCACGGATTTTCTTGAAGATGGATCCTAGACCGAATTTTTTTGCCTCGGATTTCGCTTTGACCGTGGGGGTGATGATCTCCTCGTCGATATCGAGATCCTTGAAACCGGCGGTTGAGAATTCCTTTTTCCACATCTCGGTAAATTCATCCGGCAGGACCCCCGTGCCGGTGCTTTCGAACGATTTTACATGCCCGTGGAGGTCGATCTCATCTATCTTGAAACTGGCGCCCTTGGGAAGAATGAGGCCCGAGATATCTGTGATCTGATCGACGCTGATAATCTTCTCATCAGCTTCGGTTTCCGGTTGGGTCTTCTCAGCTGGTTCGTAAATCACCTTCTTCTTAGGTTTCCCCTTACGGAGCGCGTCCCTGGGGTCTTCATCGATGATCTCAATTATCTCTTCTTCAGCAGGGAGGACCCTTGCGGGAGTTGATGCCTTTCGTGCTGTCAGAACCGCAGAGGGGGCTGGATTTGGCTGGGAAGGCGCGGTTTCGGCAACGGGTTCAGGGATATCATCAGAATCAGAAAAAAAACTTTCTGTGGAATCCGGGTGAGTTACATCAGGGGGGGCATGTTCTGCGGCCGGATCATATTCAGCCTTGTTCGTCGTGCCCAGCCTCTTTATCAAAGCTGAAAAATCACCGCCATCAGATGAAGATGTATCAGCAGCAGGTTGAACTTCTTTTCCAGCCGCTGCTGCGAGTGGAGCATGCTTTTTCTTTCCGCCGATGATCTTCATGAGGGAATCGACGTCTTCTAGGGTGTCGTCGTTTTCTGTGTTCACTTCAGATAACCTCCGCTTATTAATTGTGTTTCCTGTGAACCAGGTCCAGTAAAGGATAATTTACACCAGAGTATACCCATTCTCTGCATACTTGAGTTATTCAGAAGTTATTCTATATAAATTATCCTAAAGTAAAAAACGGCTTTTTACATATCAAATTCGTGAATTCAGGAAACCTCTCGCACTTGCTCGCTCTTTTTACTGAGTGGTTTCACACTGGATACTTTTAAGTACTACCCGGATTAGTCCCAGATGGGTGTCTGCGGATGTGAATACGCAGAGAAAAAGGTCGCCGCAGGGAGCCACAATAAACTTGTTTTCTGCTGTCTCAAGGATCATCTGTTCGAGCGGGCCTGCGTTCATATCCTGGGCGATCTTGACACCAGCCCGCATGAAATCTTCAGCAGTTGCAGCCACGTGCTCGAAATCGGCATTGCCAATGGACTGGACGGGAAATCCTTCATAAAAGGCTGACACTGCAATAACCCCCGGCTGGCTCAAGATCTTGTTTAACTTCCCCTGGTCAAGATGTACAGGAGAACGCCCGATGCTGTCCCCTGTTTTTTCAGCAGATTCCGGCAGTGTCTGTAGGCCGGACGGCGAGGGAATTTCTTCTGAAATGACAAGAAGCCGGGACTCACGGCAAATCTCCAGTGCCCTCGAGAATTCCTGATCGTTATAGTTGCGGAGGTGGAATGTCGGATTGGATCCTGCATTACCGGAATTCAGGCTCATAAAAGGGAGCGCACCTGCAGCCTTATGCGACCCAGATGCAGTGCGGAACATCGCTGCTAAGAGCCTGCCCTTGTCATACAGGATAAAGCCTGTTCCCAGGGTGGTCCGGATCTCGACGGCCCCATGGAAGGTCTTCATGTCGTTGAAAAATTTTTCATCATGATGAGGGGTAATGGTTCCCCCCTCAGTTCCTGCAGGTAATTTCATAAAAAGAGGAGGGCTGGATCAGAGCGCAGCAACAATACGCTCTTTATTTTTCTTGAGTTCGTACCTTATCCTTCCGACATTCGCTGTAGTGTCTGCTACCAATGCTATGAGTTCATCAGCAGACAGCGGTGCAAGAATAATGGGGCCCTTTTCCAGCTCAACCAGCATCTGGGAAAGCTCACCCTTACCTAGAGTATTTCCCATCGCTTCTGAGGTCCCGAGACCCGTCGACGCCATAGCACCGAGCGCTTCAATATCCACCTTGCCGGAAACTGCACTCTCAATTACAAACCCGTCTCTTCCAACAACAACAGCTGCTGATATGCCTTCGACTTTCAGAAACTCCTCAAGTAATGGTTTGAGCATCTTTTCACCACTTAGCAATTGTATCTTTGTATCATTCTTATATTAAAAAGTTTCTCTAAATTCCGGCAAGAAAAAGGGATTCCTGCAGTAAAATAAAGAGCTTCAATGGTTGTTATCCTGATAAGCCGGATTAAATAAGAGAGCGATTAATTGCGTGAAAAATCCGGTTGCATAAAGTGGTGATAGCTATCTCCTTCCGATCAAAAAGAAATTAAATAGTTCAGCATCGCAAATCTACACATAATGCAACTTCCGCGGGGCACATTTCGTGAGATCATAAAAGGTGTGGAGCTCATGAGCCTCCTGCATGCGCTGGACCGGGAAAAATTCTCCGGCATTGCCAACCTTTCCTCACCTTCCCTGGCCGGGACCCTTGTTTTCAAGGCAGGTAAATGTATCCTTGTTAAAGTAGGGAACAGTCGCGGTGATACCGGGTGGGGTGATGTCCAGAACGCGGGAACCGAAGAGGTGGATGCTGCCCTCTCCGTGCTCGGAGATGCCCAAATCGGACTGGCGCTGGAGTTCAATAAACCCTGCCGGATCCTAAAGTCCGGGAAGCTTGACCCGGCCCCAATATCCAACCAGCCCGCGAACCCGGCCACCCGTGAAACCCCCCACACATCCCAGCCACAGAAAACTGCAGCTGCCGTTGCACCATCGAACCCCTCTACAAAACCTGAACCCACCTTCCATCAGGTCCCTGCACCGGCGCCCCCTCCGAGAGCCCCTCCTCCACAAGGCCCACCACTGAACCCATACCTGTTTTCCAAAACAGTCGCGGCTCCGGTTCACCCATCGCCACCATTGCGGGATTCACCACCTCGCAGCGAAGAAAAGGACTCAACCGAAAAAGACCATGACACCGGCCCCTTCGAAGACGACCTCGATACTTTTGATTCAATGGACATTGAGAATGTAACCGATAAGATCCGCACAGACTGTAAGACTATCATCAAGCAGCTCCATCTTGACCACCTGATGGAGCGCTGAAAAAAGGGGGATTTTTTATTACCCAACTCATTCCTGGCATAGAAAACACGATTCTCTTTATCATCGTTGTCCTGACAATCATCCTTATCCCAGCCATCCTGTTCATGAGAAAAGCTAAAAAAGCGCGATCTGCAGAAGAGGGACGTGTACGGAGGCAGCGTCTCGATTACCAGCCTTCGGCAAAACCCATTCCCATTACCTCACCAACCCCAACAAAATCCCCCCAGCACCAGCAGTACGCCACTCCTATCTTGGATATTGATGTCACGGAAAACTGTCAGGATCTCGGCCAGAGCCTTGCTGCAATCGTGATGAAGTATTCTCTCGATTCGTTCACGATTGCCACTTCTGACGGCCTCGTTTTCGCGTCATCCATTGACACAATGGCTCAGGAAGATGCTGCAAGGTACAGTGGGAAATTTGCCGGTAAAATGCCGGGGGGTGTTGTGCTGTTCAGCTTGAACCATAAAGGATCCGAGCTTACAGGCATCATGCGGACAAAGGAAGGTATGAGGTGGGAGACCCAGAACCGGATCAAGAACGATACAAAAGCTATTTTAAACAAGTGGATATAACACGATATAAGAAAATTCCAGTAATCTTATATAAATCCAATAGAAATACGTATCACTACAGGGTGTTCAATGGTCAAGGTTTATACAATCGCTTCCGGAAAAGGCGGGACGGGGAAGACAACTTTTTCTGTTAACCTCGGAACTATGCTCGCCCAGTTGGGCAAAGAGACCTACCTTATGGATGCGGATATCGGCATGGCAAACGTGGGCCTCATACTCGGTTTGCAGGACGCGCCGGTCACTCTGCATGAGATTCTTGCAGGAAAAGGCGATATCAATGAAGCAATCTATGAAGGCCCGGCAGGACTGAAGGTAATTCCGAGTGGTATCTCGCTGCAGGGATTCCAACAGGCTGACCCGGATAGGATACGGGATGTAATGGGAGAAATCGTAAAACGTTGTGAATTCCTGTTGATCGACGCCCCCGCTGGTATCAGCAAAGACGGAGTGGTTCCGCTTGCTGTTGCTGACGAAGTCATCCTTGTTGTGAACCCGGAACTCTCGTCCATTGTTGATGCCCTGAAAACTAAGATTCTGACAGAAGTTGTTGGCGGGCATGTCCTTGGTTCTATTATCAATCGGGTTGACCAGAGCAAGACCGATATAATTACCAAGAAGATGGAAAAGGTCCTCGGTGTCAAGGTGCTCGGGATAATCCCCGAAGACAGCAACGTCCGCCGTGCAGCCTCGGTTAAGACCCCGATTGTTATCAAATTCCCAACCTCCCCGGCATCGAAAGCCATCAAACGGATTGCTTCAGACCTTGTCGGTGTTGCATACAAGGAGGAAGCAACCGTCGAAGTCAAAGAAGGGTTCATCGATCGTTTCAGTAAAGCCCTGTTCAAGAAGCGGTCAGAAAAATAGGTTTCTGACATCCCTCCTTTTTCCCTTTTCCTTGATTGTTATTATTAATTTGAGATTTCCCAGCAGCTGCTCGTCTCGCGATAAATTCAGATTACCTTAGTATTATGGAAAGGAGAACTGCCACGTCAGGCGGTGAGCCAGCTTGTATCTCTAAGGTCTTCAATTTCATCGATGTCCACATGCAGATGGGCGGCCTGTTCCGGACTGACCCTCGCCCAGCCATGATGGCTGCATATCTCAGCGCCAGATGGGAATTGTAAATTCTTTTTTTCGTGTGCTGATTCAAGCAGTCCGAAATCGCGATAGACCGCCGCATCGCGGAAGGCTCTGTCAATCCCCTCTGAAAATATTGACCTGATTGCGGTGCGACAGGCAAGCTGATTCTCGAATTCCGATGGTATTCGTTTACCTGAATGATACGACTGAACAATCGTATTTAGCTTGCCGGTAATAAGGTTCACGAGCATGTCCAGATCATGCCTGCCACCGGATGAGAGGAACAGTATATTGAAATCATCGGTATACAGCCACTGGGCTTCGCCAATGTCAGTGGGGAAATGGATCCTCTCCGTGACAGCCCAACTGTCCGGTCTAATGAGGGATCTCAGGAAATGCCAGTTGGAGTTCTGTTTTGCATGAACCGGAACAATATTCTGGAAGATTGCTGTATTTATTTTATTGTCCCGCTGCTCATCGATCTCGATCTCAAAAAAGCGTGTCCTGGGGTAGGGAGGATCGAGAAGACAATTCTCGTAGAGCTTCGATACCTCCATCAGCTGAACATCAATCATAGACCCGATGTCGACAAGATAGGTATGACGTAAATGCCGCCAAGAGGTTCGCCGGACCTTATGATACACAATTGCTGTCAATTTTTCATCTCGTGCATATCAGGTGGTACGATATTGCAATAATGTAATGATAAAGATTGCGTTTTTATAATAATTACGATAAAGACTCATTTAAAGTTTTTTAATTTGTTATAAGCCAAATCAGAAAGATATCAGGAAAACTATGTTTACCTTGTCGTCCTGATCTGTTCAATGCTCACGGATGGAAACCTGATTCGTTCATGGTTTTTATTCACGACAAGGAAGAGGGGGATAATCTTCCTGATTTTTTCCGGAAGAGGCCTTCTGGTATCGAGCCCATACTTCATACAACCTGTTCCTGACCTGACAGCAGCCGTATGCAAATTCACACCTACATTGCGGATCTCATCACGATTGACTCCCTGAGTTGTCAGTCCTGCATCACAACCGCCTCCGTCTGCAAGGTGGGGAGAGGATAGAGAGCCGGTTTTAAACGGTTTTTGTCCCTTTGGTCCAGAATATTAAATGGATCAACACAGATGCCACGAGACTCCGTGTTCACCTTGAGTTCTAGTCCAGTTACCTTCTCCAAAGGGGGTTGTTGAGTGCGGGCACGGCATACCAAAAAAAACAGACGCTTTTTCTCTGGCAGGTAATAAAGAGATTAAAACCCTCCATTTTCAATTGATCAATCAAGCGAGAAATGCCTCCAATATTAGATTACCCGAATAATCGAGAATTCTTAAAAAACCTCCTTGTGACCGTTAGTACTTTCTCTAAGTACGACAAAGGACGGCTATGTAAAACCTTGTCGATTTTGCATTACAGGAACGTTACGAGAACATCAAAAAACTTGGCGAATGTACTTTGGTCGTGCTCGTTGTTTCTTTGGGATTTCGGTCAAAGAAGCAATTAATGGGCCTCGCTGAATGGTAATTAGAGGTGAGGGTTAATTTTTTCATATTGGTGAAACAAAATGGCGAGATTTCTCTAAAAAAAAATCTTGATCACTTGTTGATATGCACAACCTGCGCCGGTGGGAAACCATTAAAATATGTGGATGAGGCATGAGAATATGCCCCGATGTTTTCTGAGTATACCAGGTCGCCAATCTCGAGATCGGGAAGTTCGGCAGAGAGCGTGATGGTGTCAAAGGCATCGCAGGTCGGCCCGAAGACTGCGGAAATCCGGGTTTCCCCTCTTTTAAAGGGCAGCACCGGGTAATTGATGTGATCAAAAACCTGGCCCGAGTAGGTGTGGTAAACCCCGTCATTGATATAATAACAGGGTTTGTCGTCCCGGACTGCCTTGCCGACAACCCTTGAAACCAGAGTGCAGGTGTTAGCAACAAGGAACCGGCCCGGTTCGGCAAGGATCTGCATGTCTTTTGGGAACAACCGCCTGATCTCAGTATTCAGTTTCTTGGCGAGTGTACGTATGGATCGGATTCCCGGGTGGTATTTCACCGGGAACCCGCCGCCAATGTCAAGGATGCGGATCTTCCTTCCGGTCCGGTCTTCCACTTCTTTTATAATATTTGCCGATATCTGGAGTGCCTGCATGTAATTCTCGAAGTTGGTGCACTGGCTCCCGACATGGAAGCTTAAACCTTCCACAACAAGACCGTTATCAAATGCTTCAATGATGAGATCCACCGCTTCCCCCGGGTGGGCGCCGAATTTGGATGACAGTTCGACAATAGAACCGGTGTTGGGCACCCGGATCCTGAGAACGAGCCCTGCATGGGGGGCGTGGTCACGGAGCTTAAGTATTTCATGGTGGTTGTCGAATGTGACGAGGGGATTGTACTTGTCCAGCGCCTCCAGAGTCTCAATCGGTTTGATTGTGTTGGCGTAAATGATCTTGTCCCAGATGTATTCCTGCCGCTCTTTTTTGGGTAGGTGTTTTATATTTTCGTACACGATCATAAACTCTGGCATGGATGCCACATCGAAACTACAACCAATATCATACAGGGTCTTAACAATCTCGGCATTCGAATTAGCCTTGACTGCAAAATATACCTGTACATCAGGCATATGACGCTTGAACTCACGGTAATTCTCCCGGAGTTTCTCATGATCGATAACAAAAATTGGAGTGCCGTGTTTTGCAGCAAGCTCCTGTAAGAGTTTTTTACTTACGTTCCCGATGTGGTGGACCGGGGTTTGCTCTATCCCTTTTTTCTTCCGTCTCTTTTTGGTGTCAACCGCAGTTTTTGTCATTATATGATTGATTTATTGCACGAATATGAAGTTTTTGAATTGCCAGATATCCTCGCAGTCATAATTGTTCTCAGGGTTCTCCTTAAAATAGACCACGCGGTTCTTGAGTGGCGTCCAGTCTGATGGGCCTGACCAGAATTCACCGAGATACGGTTTTGCGATATCCAGCACAAACTCGTGTGGGAGATCGTCAGGGAGACAGAAACCCGCCTTGGGATTGTCAATCATCCACATCACTGCACTGACAACTCCGAGAGCGACCTGGATGGTTGTGGCGTTTTCTCCCGGAGCGAGTTTCTTCGCCTCGTCGATAGAGAGGATGCTACCCGTCCACCAAGATTTGTAGGGATGGCCCATCAGGAGCGCCCCGAGGATATCAGACCCGGAAACGATCTCCCGGTCGTTCATGATCCGTAGTTTGGGCTGGAGCTTGTAATTACGGGCGCGCAACTCCTGGATGGATGCAATCGTGGCATCGCACGGCATGTAAGCGTAATGGACGGTCGGACGATAGACCGGCTTGTCACCTTTCCAGACCGTCCAGCGATGGGAAATGCCAAAAGCTTCTCCGTGCCGGATGACCATGCCAATAATCTCCTGGTTGGGAATCCAGGACCGGACCCATGTGTTGATCCCCATCTTGGGGATAAGGATACCGTTTTTTGGTCCGGTCGGTGGTATGATAGCAAGGGGGGGGAGTGTCTTCTCGTGCGTGCCCCAGCCGATCTCCGCCGGGGCAACGCCTTCCTCTCTCAGTCCTTCGATGCACCAGGTCCCGACAAACTCACCAACTTTCTTGGGATACCGGGAGATCTGGGTGTCATGCTCCGAACAATGGATCACCTTAATGCCAACTTCCATGGCGAGGCGGGCAAAGTCCTGCTCTTTGATCAGGTGCCAGAGCAAATCCGGATCTTTTGCAATATCATCAACAATCATCTGTTCCGCAATGTTGACAAGACCGTGTTTGGCAAAGTGTGATATGAGTCCGGGATTTGCTCCATGGTCGACGACACACGTTGTTGCATCTTCCCAATCCTTCGTCAGCTCGATGAGCTTCATCTGGCGATAATACAGGGTCTTTTCATACGGGGTTGCCGTTGCAAATGTAGCATCGGGATCCCAAGCTTCAACCGAGGTGTTGACATAGAGAACCTCGTTATCATGGCACCATTGCACAATATCGCAGGTGTCGATGTTCCACGCCTCATCAATCAGAAGGCCCCCCGGGGAAAGGTATTCCGAGAGGACATCGGTCAGGTTTTTCTGGGTAATCTTCTTCTTGCGGAACCGGAGCCCGCCTGCGGTCCAGGCCTTGAGATCTGCAGATTTGTCCTTGAAGTCAATGATGGTGATATGGTTCAGGGGAATGTTTACATGTCGGAGCAGGATTGGGAACATGCACTTGCAGACAGCGCCATATCCGATGATCAAAACCTTGTTTTTGAATTCCATCATACGCCTCCTCAGACCCTATAGCCTGTACTGATATGTATGACGTGAAACATAATAAAAACGACCCGTCCTGGGTTCTTTTTCCGTTTTTATCCTTCCGGTTGTTTTTTTACTTGGACTAACTTCCGATTATCCCCATTCAGCCGCAGGCTGCCGGCTCACCATGATGTATTTATGATACCGGAGGACATACATATCAGGAGTCAGGATTATTTTAATCGAGTCCAAAAACAGGGGTGGCAAATTTTGGCAGATGTAATGCAACCAATGGATCAGCGCGAACTGATGACGCTTCAGCATTATCTGAAGGAATACGGACAGCAGGCAGAGATTTTTATGAGCCAGCTGGAAATGCTGGAAAACGGACGGATGGAGGCACATGCAGCTATCGAAGCCCTTGAAGGTATGATGGCATCAGAGGACGGAGTAGTTCTCCTCCAGGTTGGTGGCGGTGCGAGTGTTCGTGCAAAAATCCTTGAGCCGGATAACGTCATGCTCGCGATCGGTGCCGAGGTTGTTGTCGGACGCCCGAACAAGGATGCGATCGAGTACTTAAAAGAGCGGATTATGGAGATGGAAGCCTCCGAGAAGAAGGTGACCGAAACCCTTGACCGTCTCCGCTCTCAGATGAACGAGATCAATAAAAGGCTTGAGGCCGGCTACCAGCAGTCGATGGCTGCGGGTCAGGAATAACGTGGGGACCCTCAATCTATGTTCGGGGGACTCAAAGCAAAGCTGCAGGCTGCCCGGAACCGGCTGGGCTCAAGTATCCAGACCGTCATCACAGCTCCGACTGGTGCCGGTTCCGGTGGCATGCATCAGGAAAAGGTCATGGAGAAGGAAGAGCCCGACGCTCCTACGGAATTTCCCGCACAGCCAACTATTATTGATAAATTCAAGGTTCTTCTCATCGAGCACGAGCTGATAGTTTCAGAGCGGGATATTGCCGATGCGCTTGCTGAACTGGAACTCACCCTTCTCGAAAGCGATGTGGCTCTCCCGGCAACGGATGCGATCATCGCTCACGTGAGAAAGATACTGGTTGGAAAACACCGCAGGATTGGCACGTCCGTTGATTCCCTCGTGGTCGGTGCGCTCAAAGAAGCGCTGCTTGACGTGCTGGGCACGGGTTTCGATCTCCTTGATTACGTCCGTTCCCGCCCCCGGCCTGTCAGGATCCTTTTCACCGGTGTAAACGGGACCGGGAAGACCACTACGGTCGCTAAGATCGGAGCTTACCTGAAAAAACAGGGGTACTCCGTTGTGATCGGTGCCGGCGATACATACCGCGCCGGTGCCGTGGAGCAGATTGGTGTCCATGCCGAACGGCTGGGAATTAAGATCATCCAGCACCCCGAAGGTGGTGACCCGTCAGCAGTGCTTTTTGATGCTGTCCAGTATGCCAATTCGCATAAGATTGATGTAGTCCTTGCCGATACCGCGGGGAGGTTCCATACCAAGGCAAACCTGATGAGCCAGCTCGACAAGATCAAGCGTGTTATGAAACCCGATCTCGTGGTGTATGTGGATGAAGCGGTCGCAGGCAATGATGCCGTGACTAGGGCAGCCGAGTTCGACAAGACAATCGGGGCGGACGCAGTCGTCCTCACAAAGGTGGACATGGACTCACGGGGCGGGGCAGCGATTTCCATTGCTCACACCATCGGAAAACCGCTCATGTTCATCGGCACCGGCCAGTCATACGATGATATAGCTCCTTTTGAACCGGCAAAAGTTGTTGAGGATTTGTTGGGTGATGCCTGATGCTTGACGGACTTTCATCATCCCTCAAGGATGCGCTCAAGAAACTTGCCGGCAAAACGGTGATCGACCGGGCTGCGGTCGATGAGCTGGTCAAGGACCTCCAGCGGGCTCTGATATCCTCTGATGTCAATGTCAAGCTCGTCATGGATCTTTCCAAAGCCGTGCGAACCCGTTCCCTTGAGGAAGAACCCCTCAAGGGCATGACGGTACGCGAGCACATGCTCCGCATCGTTTATCAGGAACTCGTTCGGCTGGTCTGGACTTCGACAGATGTCAAGCTCGAACCCCAGACTATCCTCATGGCCGGGTTGCAGGGGAGCGGCAAAACAACCACGACAGCCAAGCTTGCCCGTTATTTCCAGAAGAAAGGGATGAAGGTAGGCGTTATCTGTGCCGATACCTTCCGACCCGGGGCTTATGACCAGATTTCGACCCTGTGTACCAGGATTCATGTCCCCTGTCATGGCAACCCACAGGAGAAGGACGCTCTGAAGATCACACGAGAAGGGCTCGCAGCGTTAAAAGAGCAGGAACTGATCATAATCGATACGCAGGGGCGGCATGCACTTGAGGCGGATCTGATCAAGGAGATTATTGATTTAAACAACCTCACAAAAGCGACCCACCGCTGGCTTGTGATCGACGCGGCTCTCGGTCAGCAGGCAAGCGAACAGGCACGGCGTTTCCACGAGGCTATTAACATTGACGCTGTTATAATTACGAAGATGGACGGCACCGCAAAAGGAGGTGGTGCCATGTCTGCAGTGGCCGAGACCAGGAGCGGGATTGCTTTCATCGGAAGCGGTGAGACGATTGAGGACCTTGAGCGGTTCGATCCCGACAGCTTTATTTCCCGTCTGCTGGGGATGGGGGATCTCAAATCACTGATGGAAAAGGCGAGCGAGGCCCTCAAACCGGAGGATGTGGATATGAATGCGATGCTGAAGGGCAAGTTCACCCTCCGCGACATGTACAAACAGCTCGAGGCCCTGAATAAAATGGGACCCTTAAAACAGATCATGGGGATGCTCCCGCTCGGAAATATGGAACTCCCTGAGGGCGTTTACGATGTGACCAGTACCAAGATGGTTCGCTACCGGATCATCATGGACTCGATGACGCCCACCGAGCTTGACGATCCGTCGCTTATCAACAGTTCCCGCATTCAGCGGATTGCCCACGGGGCGGGAGTAACTCTGGAGGAGGTCAGGGAACTCCTGAAGTATTACAAGATGATGCAGCGGACCCTTAAGGGTCTACGGGGCGCGAGCGGCGGGAAATTCAATATGCAGCGCCTGATGAAACGCTTCTCCGGAATGTAGTAAGATGACCTCGTTTGCGATCATCGGGCACCTTGCCCGAACCGATGGAGGTTTCTCGCTCAATGATCTGCCGGGAAGCGGCGGCCGGATGGATGTGCTCTGCCGGTGCGTGAACGCTGCACTTTTCCTCTCGCACGACCTGCGCAGGGATGCGGACTGCTACCTGGTCCTGTGCGGTGAGCCTGCAGGGCCAAAGACTGTAAAATTCTCCGGTACCCTGGTGCGGTCGCTCTCGCCCGATGAACGGAGTGCGGCAGCCCTGATAAAAAAGGTCATTGATACACCCTGCGGGAGCGAGTTTCGCGAGGCTTCACAAGGGGTCTTTATCCGGAAAGGTGGTCTTGAACGGCTCATGTCCGAACATGTATTTGCCGTCCTGGACGAGAAGGGAACTGATGTGCGGAATGCTGTCAGCCTGCCGGATGCGTTCCTGCTCTCGGACCACATGAACTTCACAGAACGCGAGGAAACCATGATCCGAAATTGCCCCCGGTACTCTGTGGGTCCGAAGTGCCTGCATGCCGATCACACGATAACCTTAGTTCATAATGAGATGGACCGGAGGACCATAGGATGGAGATAATCGAACAAGTAGAGGCAATCCTGACCTATGGCGAAACCTGTGACCACTGCCTCGGGAGGTTCTTTGGGAAACGCTCCCACGGGCTTTCCAACGATGAACGCGGGAGAAGCCTGAAGATCGCCCTTGCCATTGCCGAGAACAAGCCATATATTCCATTTTCCGGAACCTGCTGGGTCTGTGGAAATTTCTTTGAAAATGTTCCTGAATGGGCCAGCCGGGTTGAGGAGGCAGTCAGCGGTTTGGAGTTTTCCACCCTACTTGTTGGTTGCCGCGTACCTCCGCTGATCGCCGAGAACGAGGAGATGGTCTGGAGCGACCTCTCGCTTGCAGACCCGGAACCTTTCAAATCGGAGGTTAACCGGGAAGTTGGCAAAGCAGTTTCTGCACGGATCAGTAAAGTTGTTGATTTTAAAAAACCTGACGTGGTTATCATCCTTGATGCAACTACAGGGATTGTCGAGATACAGGTCAACTCGGTTTTCTTCTATGGCCGGTACCAGAAATTTGAGCGGGGCATCCCTCAGACCCACTGGGACTGCCGGGCCTGCAAAGGGAAGGGCTGTGAGAAATGCAACTATACCGGCGCCCAGTACCTTGATTCAGTAGAAGAGCTGATTGGCAGACCGGTTATTGAGATGTTCGATGCCGAAAATGCCGTGTTGCACGGTGCAGGACGCGAGGATATCGATGCCCGGATGGTCGGAACCGGGCGGCCATTTATCCTTGAAGTTGTTGCTCCGAAAAAACGTTCCATCGATCTTACCGTGCTCGAAGCAGAGATTAACCGGACCGCGGAAGGGCGGGTTTCTGTCGCAATAAAGCGCTGGGCTGAGCGTGCTGAAGTGGAAACCCTTAAATCAAACAAAGCGCATAAAAAATACAGGATCCTGGTCGAGGTTGATGGCGAATTATCAATGGATGAGTTCGCAAATGCCTTGAAATCCTTAAAGGGCGTCACAATATACCAGCGCACGCCCGAGAGGGTTGCTCACCGGAGAGCAGATAAAATCCGGGAGCGGAAAGTCCTGGATATCGGGTTCGCCGGGCAACAGGACGGCAGATTTATCGTCGAAGTCCTGGGCGAAGCCGGGCTCTACATCAAAGAACTCATATCCGGGGACGGCGGAAGAACCATCCCAAGTCTAGCCGAGATCCTGAAAAGAAAAGCTCACGTCACCAGCCTCGATGTCACACAGGTGGATGGAGCAAAGGAGGGAGAATGACATGGCACATCACAATGGTCCAAGAAAGAAAACACGGTATAAATTCAAGAAAGATTTAAGAGAACGAGGGCTGCCACCGTGCACCTGCGTTATCCAGAGATTTGAGATTGGGGACCGGGTGCACATTGTCTGTAATCCCAGCGTCCAGAAGGGTATGCCCCACCGCCGTTTCCACGGCCTGACAGGAACTGTCCTTGGTCAGCGTGGGCGCGCGTGGATGCTCACAATCCGTGACGGCAACGCCGATAAAATCGTCATAGCAAGACCGCAACATCTAAAAGCACAAAGGTAAATCCTCTGTCAGGTGATTGGCATGAAAGTCAAGGGTATCATTAGCGAAGAAAAGGTTACGCTCCCGGAAATGCGTGCCGTATTGTCAGGTGTTGAAGCGGAAAGGATAGCCGCCGAGAAGGAAACATCATATGAGTTCCGGCGCAGTATAGAGCATGCCAATCAGCTTGCAAAAACAACCCCGGAAAAATCGAGAGACCTTGTTTCCCAGCTTGTACAGATGGAAAAGATGAAGCCCGAGATAGCATTTCGCATCGCAAATATAATGCCAAAGACCCGCGATGAGGTACGAGCAATCTTTGCCAAGGAACGCTTCACACTCACCCCTGAAGAAATTGATAGGATCATCGAGCTGGTAACAACACACTTCTGAGGTGTGGCACATGAAGGCTGAGAAAAAAGAGGTAAATGCGATCGTACTGGATGTGCTCATGAAGGGGCATGTCGAGGACCACCGCCCCGCTTTTAAACGCGAGCCGGTTGTGCAGGCTATGGGAACAGAGCAGTTCAAGCTTCTCGAGCTCGTCCCGAAATCAACTGCAGTGATTGATCTGCACGAAAATGTATATATCGGAGATGCCGAGCGAGATAAGATAGAGAGAGTCAAGCGCCGTATCGGTTATGCTGATCTGACACACACAGCCCGGGGGGAGCTTCCCTTTGTTATTGAAGAAGTGATAAAAAGCCGCGAGCAGGACTTTGTCACATTCTTCAACAAGGCTATCTCTATCACGCCAAAACTTCACATGCTCCATCTGCTCCCGGGAATCGGAAAGAAGCTGATGTGGGAGATTCTCGAGGAACGCAATAAAAAACCGTTTAATAGTTTTACCGACATATCGGCCAGGATCAAATCGATCCCTCACCCCGAGAAGATGATTCTGGCCCGTATCCTGGAAGAGCTCCAGGACAAAGATGTAAAATACCACGTCTTCACAACGCGATGAAAGCATATCATGACCAGCACTTCCTTATCGATCCGCATGCGATTAACCGCATCGCGGATCTGGAAGATGTAAAGGGCAGGCGGGTTCTCGAGATCGGGCCGGGTAACGGGGCGCTCACCCGTGCCCTGCTGGACCGGGGTGCACTTGTCCATGCGATCGAACTTGACGGTATCCTCTGCGAACAGCTCACTGATACCTTTTCCCTCGAAATTGCCCGGGGGCAGCTCACGGTGCAGCATGGTGATGCAACCCGGTGCGAGATCCCCGCATTCGATCTTTCTGTTTCCAATCTGCCGTATTCTGTATCTTCGAAGATAACTTTCCGGCTCCTGCAAGCAGGTTTTTCCGTTGCAGTCCTGATGTATCAGAGCGAGTTTGCTGAGCGGATGGTTGCAAAGGCGGGGACCAAGGACTGCGGGCGCCTGTCCATCATGGTACAGACCTATGCCGCGGTACAGACTTGTTTCCGCCTGCCGCCCCAGTGCTTCTCCCCCCGTCCTCAGGTGCATTCTACGGTAGTGAAACTATTTCCCCGCCAACCGATCTTTCCTATCAATGACCGGCACCTTTATGCGGATGTGGTCCGGGCGCTCTTCTCCCACCGAAGGAAGACCGTGCGTAACTGCCTGAAAGGTTCGGCAGGCAGCATGCTCTCTCCCGTCTGGGTAGAGAGAGCGCTTGCCGGGCTGCCGGCCGAGATCCTCACCAGCAGGCCAGAGGCGTTGTATCTGGAAGATTTTGCCACGATCAGCAATATTCCCTGAAAACCGTAAAGATATGATTCAGGCAACTTTTTTCAATTCATACGTCCGGTATCCTGACAAGGACTTTTTGTGATCTGTCATGCGATGGAAAGGCTGGGATAAGATCCCGTTGACAATAACAGATCCGGGAGATCCGTTAAGGACCAGCAGGGTTGAAGCAGTTGCCCCGCTGGTTGTTTCTGCCAGTCGCTCGACCGACATACCCGCGTTTTATAGCGACTGGTTCATGACGCGTCTTGCTGCAGGGTACGTACAGTGGAAGAGCCCGTTTGGAGGCTGTCCGCTCTATGTAACTTTTGAAAAAACCCGGGTATTTGTATTCTGGACAAAGAACCCTGCACCTTTTTTTCCGCATCTTGAAACCCTCGACCGGTCCGGATATCGCTACTTTTTCCTCTTCACATTAAATGATTACGATGCCGAGAGGTTCGAACCGGGTGTCCCTCCGGTCAGGGAGCGTATTGAGACATTCAGACAGCTCTCCCGCTGCATCGGGAAAGGCCGTGTTGTCTGGAGGTTTGATCCCCTTATCCTTGCAGATAACATTACCATAGATGATCTTCTGGAGAAGGTCCGGAGCATCGGTGACCGTATTGCTCCCTGGACGGAGAGGCTGGTCTTCAGCTTCGTTGATATTAAAAAATATACGAACATCGGGCGCAACCTGCAGGCTTCGGGGGCTGAAGGTGCCCGTGAATTTACCGATTATGAAGAAGAGGTGTTCTGTTCAGGTCTTGCTTCCCTGAACCGGCGGTGGGGATTAACCCTGACTGCCTGTGCGGAAGGACGCGATCTCTCCCGTTTCGGGATTGGAAGGGGACAGTGCATCAGCTATGACCTGATGATGCAGGAGTTTGGCAATGACCAAAAACTCATGGATTTCCTACGGCCGGATGACCAGCGGGCTCTTGACGGGACGGGAACCACAGTCGATCCATCGCGATGGCTGAAGGACCCGGGCCAGCGGAATACCTGCCGGTGTATCGCGTCCAAGGATATCGGTCAGTATTCCACCTGCCTGCACCGTTGCACGTACTGTTATGCCAATACCCTGCCGGAACTTGCCCGCCGGAATTATTCACGATATATCTCCGACAAAGAAAAGGGGATATTCCATGATACAATAACAGGGTAACCGGGTTGTCCGTTTCAGAACTCCAGGGATATCCTCATCGCAAATAACTCTTTGCATATCAT
>ERZ795055.490-NODE-490-length-37590-cov-74.444465_pt1 | contig 37590 bp, 30 predicted proteins | sample MGYA00375139_ERZ795055 | MGnify/ENA primary metagenome ERZ795055 (study PRJEB30184, sample SAMN05720283) | anaerobic digester metagenome | isolation source: active sludge of municipal wastewater-treating anaerobic digesters | place: USA | collected 2015-01-23 ... | reverse complement strand
ACTGGAACAAGGCTTACAAGAAATCGGCGCGTATCGTCGGCGACGTGATCGGTAAGTACCACCCGCACGGCGACACGGCGGTATACGACACTATTGTACGGATGGCGCAGGATTTTTCGCTGCGTTATATGCTGGTCGATGGCCAGGGCAACTTCGGCTCGGTCGACGGCGATAACGCGGCGGCGATGCGTTATACCGAAGTGCGGATGGCCAAAATCGGCCACCAGTTGCTCGAAGACCTGGACAAGGAAACCGTCGATTTCGGGCCGAACTACGATGGTTCGGAGAACGAGCCGTTGGTCATGCCGGCGCGCATCCCGAACCTGCTGATCAACGGCTCGTCCGGTATCGCGGTCGGCATGGCGACCAATATTCCGCCGCACAATTTGAATGAGGTCATCGCCGGCTGTCTGGCCGTGCTGGAAAACCCGGCGATTTCGATTGACGAGCTGATTGAATTTATTCCCGCCCCGGATTTTCCGACCGCCGCGCTGATCTACGGCGTGATGGGCGTGCGCGAAGGCTACAAGACCGGCCGTGGCCGCGTCGTCATGCGTGCCCGCACCCATTTCGAGGACATGGACAAGGGCAATGGCCGCCAGGCGCTGATCGTCGACGAAATTCCCTACCAGGTTAACAAGAAGTCGCTGATCGAAAAGATCGCCGAACTGGTCAACGAAAAGAAGATCGACGGCATTTCGGATATCCGCGACGAATCCGACAAATCCGGCATGCGCATCGTCATCGAGCTGAAGCGCGGCGAGGTCGGCGAGGTCATCCTCAACAACCTGTACAAGCAGACCCAGTTGCAGGACACCTTCGGCATGAACATGGTGGCGCTGGTCGATGGCCAGCCGCGCCTGCTCAACCTGAAGCAGATGCTCGAGTGCTTCCTCTCCCATCGCCGCGAAGTGGTTACGCGGCGCACGGTTTACGAACTGCGCAAGGCGCGCGAACGCGGCCATATCCTCGAAGGCCTGGCCGTCGCCTTGTCCAACGTCGATGAAATCATTGCCCTCATCAAGGCCGCGCCGACGCCGGCCGATGCCAAGCGTGGCCTGATGGAACGCCAGTGGCGCAGCCCGGTGGTCGAGGAAATGCTCATTCGTGCCGCCTCCGACGCTTCGCGACCGGATGGCTTGGCGCCTGAATTTGGTTTGTCGTCGCAAGGCTATCGACTTTCCGACGCCCAGGCGCAAGCGATTCTGGAGCTGCGCCTGCAGCGCCTGACCGGTCTGGAGCAGGACAAGATCGTCAGCGAGTACAAGGATGTGATGGCCAAGATCCTCGATCTGCTCGACATCCTGGCCCGCCCGGAGCGCATCACCGAGATCATCGTCGGCGAGTTGACGGCGATCCGCGACCAGTTCGGCGACGAGCGTCGTTCGGAAATCGTGCTGCACACGCAAGAATTGGGCATCGAAGACTTCATCACGCCGATGGACATGGTGGTGACGCTTTCGCACGGCGGCTACATCAAGGCGCAACCGCTCGCCGACTACCGCGCCCAGCGCCGGGGCGGGCGCGGCAAGCAGGCGGCAGCGATCAAGGAAGAGGATTTCGTCGATCACCTGTTCGTCGCCAATACCCACGATTACATCCTGTGTTTCTCGAACCGTGGCCGCTGCTACTGGCTCAAGGTTTACGAAGCGCCGCAGGGCAGCCGCAACAGTCGCGGCAAGCCGATCGTCAATCTCTTCCCGCTGGAAGAAGGCGAGCGGATCAACGCCGTGCTGCCGGTCAAGGAGTTCTCCGACGACCAGTACGTCTTCATGGCGACGGTGATGGGCACGGTCAAGAAGACGCCGCTGTCCGATTACTCCAACCCGCGCAAGGCCGGCATCATCGCCGTGACGCTGGATGAGGGCGATTACCTGATCGGCGTCGAACTGACCAGCGGCAGCAGCGACATCGTGCTCGTCTCGAACGCCGGCAAGGCGGTCTGGTTCGACGAGGAAGACGTTCGTCCGATGGGCCGTGGCGCGCGTGGCGTGCGCGGCATGAAGCTGATGGCGGAGCAATCGGTGATTTCGCTGCTGGTGGCCGAGGACGACCAGCAGACGGTGCTGGTGGCGACCGAGAACGGTTACGGCAAACGCACCGTGCTGGCCGATTTCCGCCATTCCGGGCGTGGCACGCAGGGCGTGCGCGCGATTGCCGACAGCGAACGCAACGGTGTCGTCGTCGGCGCCAAGCTGGTCAATGACGAAGACGAGATCATGCTGATCACCACCGGCGGCGTGCTGATCCGCACCCGCGTTGCCGAAATTCGCGGCATGGGCCGGGCGACGCAGGGCGTGACGCTGATTTCGCTGGATGACGGCGAAAAGCTGGCGGGGCTGGAAAAAGTTGCCGAATCGGTGGGCGAAGCCGAAGGTGAGGCGCCTGTTGCGGTCGACGGCGAAAACGGGGCAAATTCCGCGCCGGCCGCCGAAGGCGAGGGTGGAGAAGCCTGATGACGCGCATCTGGAATTTCAGCGCCGGCCCGGCGGCTTTGCCGGAAGAGGTTCTGCGCCAGGCGCAGGAAGAATTGCTCGACTGGCATGGCGCCGGGTGCAGCGTCATGGAAATGAGCCATCGCGGCAAGGAGTTCATGTCCATCCTCGACCAGGCCGAAGCCGACCTGCGCGAGCTGATGGGCATCCCCGAGCAGTACAAGGTGCTTTTCCTGCAAGGCGGCGCGACGCAGCAGTTTGCGCAGATTCCGATGAATCTGCTGGCCGGGCGTTCGGCCGATTACATCGTCACCGGTTCGTGGTCGAAGAAGGCGTTCAAGGAAGCGCAACGCATTGGTACTGTCCGCTGCGCCGCGACCACTGAAGCCAGCAGCTTTACCCGTTTGCCGACGGCCGATGAAATCAAGCTCGATCCGTTCGCCGCCTATCTGCATCTGTGCACCAACGAAACCATCCACGGCGTTGAAATTCCCGCCCAGCGCATTGCCGAAACCGGCGTGCCGCTGGTGGTCGACATGTCGTCGCACATTCTGTCGGCGCCGGTGGCGGTCGAAAAATTCGGCCTGATCTACGCCGGGGCGCAGAAGAACATCGGCCCCTCGGGCCTGACGCTGGTCATCGTTCACCGCGACCTGCTCGGCATGGCGCCGCTGACCATCCCTAGCGTGATGGATTACGCGGTGATGGCCGAGAACGGCTCGATGCTGAACACGCCGCCGACCTACGGCATCTACATCGCCGGCCTCGTCTTCCAGTGGCTCAAGCGCCAGGGCGGGCTGCCAGGCATTGCTGCGGTCAACGCCGAAAAAGCGAGCATTTTGTACGAAGCCATCGATGGCTCGGGCGGCTTCTACCGCAACCCGGTCGATCCCGATTGCCGCTCGCGGATGAACGTGCCGTTCACCCTGGCCAATCCTGAACTCGACGCCGCTTTCCTCGCCGAATCCAAGGCGGCCGGGCTGGTTTCGCTGAAAGGCCACAAGTCGGTCGGCGGCATGCGCGCTTCCATCTACAACGCCGTTTCGCTGCAAGGCGTGCGGGTGCTGGTGGATTTCATGAACGATTTCGCCAAACGCAACGGGTAAGCACCGATGAGCGACGATCTGCAAAAAGCCTTGGCTGTGGTTCGCAACGAAATCGACGGCATCGATGGCGAGTTGCTGCGCCTGCTTAACCAGCGCGCCAAGTGCGCGCAAAAGGTCGGCGAGATCAAGGCCGAACACGGCGAAGCCGGGCATATCTATCGCCCCGAGCGCGAGGCACAAGTGCTGCGCCGCTTGCAAGACACCAACCCCGGCCCACTGCCCAACGAGAACATCACCTTCTTCTTCCGCGAAGTGATGTCGGCCTGCCTGTCGCTCGAAGAACCGCTGGGGATTTCCTTCCTCGGCCCGCTCGGCTCCTTTACCGGCAGCGCGGCAACCAAGCATTTCGGCCACGCCGCCCGGCTGTTGCCGCAGGCCTCGATCGACGACGTTTTCCGCGAAGTCGAATCGGCGCATGCCCATTACGCCGTGGTGCCGGTCGAGAACTCGACCGAAGGCGCGGTCGGGCGGACGATGGATTTGCTGCTCGCCACGCCGCTCAAGATTTGCGGCGAAGTGGTGTTGCGCATTCACCAGAACTTGCTGACCAATGAACCCGATCTCGGCAAGGTGACCAAGGTTTACTCGCACGCCCAGTCGCTGGCCCAGTGCCACGAATGGCTGAATCGCAATCTGCCCGGCGTGCCGCGCATCTCGGTGGCGAGCAACTCGCTGGCGGCGCAGATGGCGGCGGCAGAGGCCGGCGTTGCGGCGATTGCCGGCGAGGCGGCGGCCGAACGTTTCAAACTGCCGAAGCTGGTCGAAAACATCGAAGACGAACCGAACAACACCACGCGCTTCCTGGTGCTCGGCAAGCACGACGCCGGTATCTCGGGGCGCGACAAGACCTCGCTCATCATGTCGGCGCCGAACCGGACCGGCGCCTTGCACGAATTGCTGCTGCCTTTGTCCGCGGCCGGCGTCTCGATGTGCCGCCTGGAATCGCGTCCTGCGCGCAATGCCTTGTGGGAATACGTGTTCTACGTCGACATCGAGGGCCATCGCGACGACCCGGCGGTCAAGGCCGCGCTCGAAAAGCTGGCTGCGCATGCCGCCTACCTGAAAATCCTCGGCTCCTATCCGGTTGCCGTTTATTGAGGAATTCCCGAATGAGCCTCGTTGACCACGCCTTGTCCTACGTGCGTGCCATTTCTCCCTACCAACCGGGCAAGCCGATCACCGAACTGGCCCGCGAGATGGGGATTCCGGTCGACAAAATCGTCAAACTGGCCTCCAACGAAAACCCGCTGGGCATGAGCCCAAAGGCGAAAAAGGCGGTCGAGGCGGCGATTAACGGCATCGAGCGTTATCCCGATCAGTTCGACCTGATCCGGGCAGTGGCCGAGCGAGCCGGCTTGGCGCAGAACCAGGTCGTACTCGGCAACGGCTCCAACGACGTGCTTGACCTGATCGCCCGCGTTTTCCTGGCGCCGGGTCGTTCGGCGATTTTCGCCCAGCACGCCTTCGCGGTTTACCCCCTCGCCACGCTGTCGACCGGAGCCGAGTTGATCGCGACGCCGGCCAAGAACTACGGCCACGACCTGAACGCCATGCTGGCCGCCATCCGGCCCGACACGCGCATCGTCTGGATCGCCAACCCGAACAACCCGACCGGCAACTTCCTGCCTTATCCGGAAGTGCGCGCCTTCCTCCAAGCGGTGCCTAAAGACGTGGTCGTGGTGTTGGACGAGGCCTACAACGAATACCTGCCGCCTGCCGAGCGGGTCGATACGGCGGCCTGGATCGCAGACTTTCCCAATCTGGTCGTTACCCGCACCTTCTCCAAAATTTTCGGTCTCGCCGGTCTGCGCGTCGGCTATGCGCTGGCTTCCGCCGAAATCGCCGACCTGATGAACCGCGTGCGCCAGCCGTTCAACGTCAATAACCTGGCGATTGCCGCAGCGGTGGCTGCACTGGATGACCATGCGTTCGTCGCCGAAAGCTACGACCTCAACCGGCGCGGCATGGAGCAGCTCGTTGCCGGCTTGCAGCGGCTGGGGCTGGAACATATCCCATCGTACGGAAATTTCGTCACTTTCAAGGCGGGAGATGGTGCGGCCGTCAATCAGAAGCTGTTGCAGCAAGGTGTTATCGTGCGCCCCATCGGCGGCTACGGCTTGCCCGAGTGGTTGCGCGTGACCATCGGCAGAGAGTCAGAAAATGCGCGCTTCCTGGAGGCTCTGGAGAAGGCTTTCTAGATGGCCGAGTTCGGCAAGATCGTCGTCTTCGGCACCGGCCTGATCGGTGGCTCGTTCGCGTTGGCGCTCAAGGAAGCGAATGCGGTTGAAGAGGTTGTCGGTTTCGGTCGTACCCCGGCAACCTTGAGGGTGGCCCAGCAGCTCGGGGTCATCGACCGCGCCGGGATCAATCCCACCCATGAAATCGAAGATGCCGACATCGTCCTGGTGGCGACGCCGGTAGCGCAGATGCCCGAAATTTTCGAGCGCATCGCCCCTTACCTCGGGCCCAACACCATCGTTACCGACGGCGGTTCGACCAAGGGCGACGTGATCGCCGCCGCCCGGGCCACCCTTGGCGAGCGGATCAGACAGTTCGTGCCGGCCCACCCGATCGCCGGTGCCGAAAACAGCGGCCCGTCGGCGGCGCGCTGGGATCTCTATCAGGGCAAGAAGGTTGTCGTCACGCCCTTGCCGGAAAACTCGGACGATGCGCTCGATCACATCAAGCGCGCCTGGTCGCTGTGCGGGGCGGACATCTATGAACTGACGCCGCAAGCGCACGACCGGGTATTTGCCGCTGTCAGCCATCTGCCGCATCTGCTGTCCTTCGCCTTGGTGCACGACCTGGCCGTGCGCGAGGATGCAGACCTGTTCTTCACTTTCGCCGCTTCCGGTTTCCGCGACTTCACGCGCATCGCTGCCAGCCATCCCGAAATGTGGCGCGATATCTGTCTTGCCAACCGCGATGCCCTGCTGACTGAACTCGATTGCTACCGCGCGCAACTCGACGAACTGCGTACCGCCCTGGCGCATGGCGATGGTGAGCGGCTGGAAGAAGTATTCGGCATCGCCCGTCAGGCGAGGCGTACCTGGGCCGGTGACTGATGTCGCGGCTGCTCGGAGCACTGCTGCTGGGCATGGCGCTTGTATCGCCGGTTGCCTGCATCGCCGCTGAATCCCCGGCTATCCTACTGGCCGAGGTCTACCGCGATCAGGTTGACGTAACCCGTTATTTGGTAAGCGAAAAACTCGACGGCGTGCGCGCCGTCTGGGATGGCAGCATCTTGCGTTTTCGTAGCGGCAGGGAAATCAATGCGCCGCGCTGGTTTGTCGACGCGCTGCCAAAACGTCCGCTCGATGGCGAGCTGTGGATCGCCCGCGGCAAGTTCGAGCGGCTCTCCGGCATCGTCCGCAAAGATGTTCCGGACGACAACGAATGGCGGCAAGTCCGCTACATGATCTTCGAACTACCCGGCGCCCCCGGCAGCTTTCGCGAACGCGCCGAGGCGATGCGCGAGACCGTGCGCCAGGCCAACATTCCCTGGCTTCGTGAAATTGAGCAGTTTTCGGTGGTTGACCGCAACAGCCTCAAAAAACGCATGAACGAAGTCGTCAAAGGCGGCGGTGAAGGCCTGATGCTGCACCGCGCCGACGCCCTCTACGAAACCGGCCGTAGCGATACGCTGCTGAAAATGAAACCCTGGGACGACGCTGAAGCAGTGGTCATCGGCCACGTGCCCGGCAAAGGGAAAAACGCTGGCATGCTGGGCGCGTTGCGCGTGCGTACCGCCGATGGCAGGGAATTCTCGATTGGCACAGGCTTTATTGACGCCCAGCGTCGGGAACCGCCACCAATCGGCGCCACGGTGACGTATCGTTACCGCGAACTGACCAACACCGGCATGCCGCGTTTTGCCAGTTTTTTGCGGGTGCGTAACGATTCTTGACGAAGGAAATCTCCCCAAACGCGTGACCATGCCAGCGTAATTTGGCGAAAACATGAATTAGTTCCGCATCGCGAGAAGGGAATGTCGATAGACTCGCGAATGCTTCGATCTCATTTAACAGTCTTCTGGCATCGCACGGCAATTTCCTCATTTAATCTTCACGATGACGATAACCGCATGAGCAATATCATCTCCCCTGTAGTGCTTTGCGGCGGCTCTGGTACCAGACTTTGGCCCCTCTCCCGCGCCGGCTTTCCAAAGCAGTTCCTTGTTCTATCAGGAACGACAAGTCTTTTTCAGCAAGCAGTTGAGCGCGTCAACGCGCTTTCGGCAGCCGATATCCGCATTGGCGAAACACTGGTGGTCACCAACGAGGAGCATCGCTTTCTGGCGCTCGACCAGTTGCGCGAACTCAAGAATGTGTCGTCCACGTTATTGCTTGAGCCAGTTGGCCGTAATACCGCGCCAGCGCTAACCCTGGCCGCTCTGCAAGCAAGCGCCGATGGCGCCGATCCGATTCTCGTCGTAATGCCGGCCGATCAGACCGTCATGGATGCGGGCACCTTTACTGCCACTTTGCAAAATGCCATACGTGCCGCCGCCAATGGCGACATCGTCATTCTCGGGATATCTCCGGATCGCCCGGAAACTGGCTACGGCTATGTGCGCAGAACGGGACGGCCTGGTGCTCACAACGAATATGTCGTCGCGGAATTCGCTGAAAAGCCGGATATCGAAACCGCAAAGGCCTATCTCGCAAGCGACGAATATGCGTGGAACAGCGGAATGTTCGTTCTCAAGGCCAGTACCTGGCTTAAGGCGTTAACCTGTTTTCGTTCCGATATTGCCGATGCCTGTCAGCAGGCATGGGCAGAGAAGCGACTCGATCTGCCGTTCGTCCGGCCGGGTCATGAAACATTTTTTGCCATCCAGGGCGACTCGGTCGACTACGCTGTGATGGAAAAATGTCCGGACTCGCCTTTTGCAATCAAAATGGTTCCACTCGATGCCGGCTGGAGTGATCTTGGTGCCTGGGATGCCGTTTGGCAGGTTGGTGACCGAGATACGGCTGAAAATGTTGCGACTGGCGATACGCTACTCGTAGATACTACGAATACGCTTGTTCATGCGACCAGTCGCCTGGTTGGTACGGTTGGGGTTGATAACCTTGTCATCATAGAAACACCGGATGCGGTACTGGTAGCTGACAAGAACTGTACTCAGAACGTTAAAAAAATCGTTGCAGAATTGAACGCCAGGCAGCGCGACGAACATCTCCTGAACCGCAAGGTTTTCCGCCCCTGGGGTTGGTACGATAGCATCGACGAGGAAGCGCGTTTCAAGGTCAAGCGGATTCAGGTCAAGCCCGGCGCCAGCCTCAGTTTGCAAAAACACCATCATCGTGCCGAGCACTGGATTGTCGTGAAAGGAACGGCACGGATTACTTGCGGGGAAAACACGTTTTTGCTAACGGAAAACCAGTCCACCTATATACCCCTTGGGGAAGTGCATCGTCTTGCCAATCCGGGAAATATCCCGCTAGAAATAATCGAGGTACAGTCAGGAAGTTATTTGGGCGAAGACGATATCGTGCGCCTTGAGGATACGTATGGACGGGGCCCGTAAGCGCCACAGGTGAGGTCGGTTGCAAATCGTAGAGTCCAACGGATCAGGCGGATCTGCATTGCATAGTATTTCAGGCTGAAGGTGGCGGGCGACAGATGGCCGAGTCGTGCCTCATAGACGCGTTGCAATATAATCAAAGGTTTTTTTCGGGGGGATAAGCTATGGTTCTCGTCACGGGTGGTGCCGGCTTCATCGGCAGCAACTTCGTACTCGACTGGCTGGCCCAATCCGAAGAGCCGGTTATCAACCTCGATGCGCTGACTTACGCCGGCAATCTTGAGAACCTCGACTCCCTGAGAGGCGATCTTCGCCACATCTTTGTCAAGGGCGACATCGCTGATTCCAATCTTATTGCTAGGCTGCTCGCCGAGCACCAACCGCGCACCATCGTCAATTTTGCTGCCGAATCTCATGTCGACCGCAGTATCCACGGCCCGGAAGATTTCATCCAGACCAATGTTGTCGGTACCTTCCGCCTGCTCGAAGCTGTCCGCGCCTACTGGAACGGCCTTGTCGGCGAAGCGAAAAACAACTTGCGCTTCCTCCACGTCTCCACGGATGAGGTTTACGGCTCCCTCGCTAAGTCCGACACGCCCTTCACCGAGACAAAACGCTACGAGCCAAACAGCCCCTACTCGGCGAGCAAGGCCGCCAGCGACCACCTAGTGCGTGCCTACCACCATACCTACGGATTGCCGGTTCTGACCACCAATTGCTCCAACAATTACGGCCCCTACCACTTCCCGGAAAAACTGATCCCGCTGGTCATTCATAACGCGCTCGCCGGCAAGCCCCTGCCTATCTACGGCGACGGTCAGCAAATCCGCGACTGGCTCTATGTCAAGGACCATTGCAGCGCAATCCGCCGCGTACTCGAAGCGGGCAGGGTAGGGGAAACCTACAATATTGGTGGCTGGAACGAAAAGCCCAACCTCGACGTTGTCCATACACTTTGTGGCATTCTTGACGAACTCAGCCCGAGAGCCGACGGCAACTCTTACGAGGAACAAATTGCCTACGTCAAGGACCGCCCGGGTCACGACCGCCGCTACGCCATAGACGCTAGCAAGATCGAACGCGAACTTGGCTGGAAGCCTGCGGAAACCTTCGATACCGGCATCCGCAAAACTGTACGCTGGTATCTCGACAATCAGGCATGGGTTTCCAATGTGACGAACGGCGCCTATCGCCAATGGCTAGATAAAAACTACGAGGCGCGCGCATGACCACCCGCAAAGGAATCATTCTCGCCGGCGGGTCGGGTACCCGTTTGTATCCGGCCACCCTGTCCGTGTCGAAGCAGTTGCTGCCGATCTTCGACAAGCCGATGATCTACTACCCGCTCACCACACTCATGCTGGCCGGGATACGCGACATTCTCATCATCTCGACGCCGCAGGATACCCCGCGCTTCGAACAACTTCTCGGAGACGGTAGCCAGTGGGGTCTCAACCTCCAATACACGGTGCAACCCAGCCCGGACGGCTTGGCGCAAGCATTCATCCTGGGGGCGGCGTTTGTCGGCAACAACCCCTCGGCACTCATCCTCGGTGACAACATTTTTCACGGCCACGAATTCAGCGAACTCCTACAAGGCGCTAACGCTACCCATGGCGGTGCTACCGTCTTCGCTTACGCCGTGACCGACCCCGAACGCTACGGCGTCGTTGAATTCGACAGCACCAAGCGCGCTATTTCCATCGAAGAAAAACCCAGTCAGCCAAAGTCCCGTTATGCCGTTACCGGCCTCTACTTTTACGATACCGACGTTGTCGATATCGCCAGAAACATCAAGCCCAGCGCCCGTGGCGAACTCGAGATCACCGACGTCAACCGCAATTACTTGGAGCGCAACAAACTCAAGGTTGAAATCATGGGCCGCGGCTACGCCTGGCTGGATACTGGTACCCATGATTCCCTGCTGGAGGCCGGTCAATTCATCGCCACCATCGAAAAGCGCCAAGGCCTCAAGGTTGCATGCCCGGAAGAAATCGCCTGGCGACAAGGCTGGGTCAGCGACGAAAGCTTGGAACAAATCGCCCAGTCGTATGCCAAGACGGGCTACGGACAATACCTGCTCGGTCTCCTGCGTGAGAAGGTGTTTTGATGAAGGTAACGCCTACCGCGATTCCTGATGTTCTCCTCATCGAGCCCAAAGTCTTCGGCGACGACCGCGGATTTTTCTTCGAAAGTTTTAATCAGAAGGCCTTTGAAGAGGCTACTGGCCTGAAGGCCGCCTTCGTCCAGGATAACCACTCAAAATCGTCCCGAAATGTCCTGCGCGGCCTGCACTATCAGATAAAGTGGCCGCAAGGAAAGCTGCTGAGGGTCGTGCAGGGCGAAATCTTCGATGTTGCGGTCGACATCCGGAAAGACTCAAAAACCTATGGCCAATGGGTCGGACAAATTCTCTCGGCTGAAAACAAGAGACAACTCTGGGTGCCTCCTGGCTTCGCTCACGGCTTTCTGGCCTTGAGCGAGACCGTCGAGGTCCTCTACAAAACGACTGACTACTACTCGGCGGAATATGAGCGTTGTATCGCTTGGGATGATCCGAAAATCGGCATCAAATGGCCGTTGACCGCAGCTCCGCTTTTGTCGGCAAAGGATAGAGCCGGGGAGCCGTTCAGATAAACAATCATAGGCGCGCTCTCGCCGGCAAGTAGGGTGAGTAAAGGTCTCGGCAGCATTGCTGGAATGCGCTTCTATGACCAAGGTGATAATGTTGGGAGGGGGGTTTTGAGATAAAATCCCGCCTTTGCATGCCTTCGGCTGACCATTTTGGCGCTGGCGGCTTTTCATCAGGAAGCTTTCCAAGTCATGAGTGGTATCGTCGCGGCATCAGCCGGCAACAACATCGTCCCCGTCATTCTCTGCGGCGGTTCTGGCACCCGGCTCTGGCCGCTTTCCCGTGCCGGTTTTCCCAAGCAGTTTCTGGTGCTATCCGGCACTACCAGTCTGTTTCAGCAGGCTATTGAGCGGGTCAACGGCCTCTCTGCTGCAGACATCTCTGTCGATGAAACCCTCGTGGTCACGAACGAGGAGCACCGGTTTCTCGCACTCGACCAGTTGCGTGAACTAAAGACCGTTACCGCCACGCTTTTGCTCGAACCCGTTGGTCGCAATACCGCGCCTGCGCTTACCTTGGCCGCGTTGCAGGCTACTGCAAACGGTAGCGACCCGATCCTTGTAGTCACGCCTGCGGACCAAACCGTTCAGAACACCGAGGCCTTTACCGCAGCCCTGCAAGACGCCATTCGCGCAGCGGCCGGCGGCGATATCGTTATCCTGGGTATCACCCCTGACAGCCCGGAAACAGGCTACGGTTATATATGCCGCGCCGGTGAAGCGGGGCAGCACAACGATTACGCAGTCGCCCAGTTTGCCGAAAAGCCCGACTTCGCCAAAGCCCAAACCTATCTCGCCAGTGGTGATTACGCTTGGAACAGCGGCATGTTTGTCCTCAAGGCCAGCACCTGGCTTGAGGCCCTCGCCAACTTTCGTCCCGATATTGCCAGTGCCACCCAGCAAGCTTGGGGCGCCAAATCCGTCGACACTCCATTCGTCCGCCCTGATAAGGCCGCCTTCGCTGGCATCCCCGCCGAATCCATCGACTACGCCGTGATGGAACGCTGCCCTGGTTCCAGTTTTTCGATCCGTATGGTTCCGCTGGATGCGGGCTGGAATGACCTCGGTGCTTGGGATGCTGTCTGGCAGGTTGGCAAACGCGATGCCGACGGCAATGTCGCTTGTGGCGATACGATGCTCGCTGACACTACTGACACCCTCATTCACGCTACTAGCCGCCTCGTCGGTACCGTCGGCGTCAGCAATCTTGTCATCGTTGAAACACCGGACGCCGTTCTCGTTGCCGACAGGGCATGTAGTCAGGGCGTCAAGAAAATCGTCGCCGAACTTAACTCCCGGCAGCGCGATGAACACGCCCTTCACCGCAAGGTTCACCGTCCTTGGGGGTGGTACGACAGCATCGACGAAGAACAGCGCTTCAAGGTAAAGCGCATTCAGGTCAAGCCAGGCGCCAGCCTCAGCCTGCAAAAACATCACCACCGTGCGGAACACTGGATCGTCGTCAAGGGTACGGCCGAGATTACCTGCGGAGACCAGACCTTCCTGCTCAGCGAAAACCAATCCACCTACATACCGCTCGGTGAAATTCACCGCCTAGCCAACCCCGGCACCATTCCTCTGGAAATTATCGAGGTGCAGTCGGGGAGCTATCTCGGCGAGGACGACATCGTGCGGTTTGAAGATACATACGGCCGTACCAGCCAATCATGAACATGGAAAAACAACCCAAGATCTACGTCGCTGGCCACCGTGGCATGGTTGGTTCCGCCATCGTGCGAACTCTTCAGCGCCAAGGGCGAACTGACATCGTCACCCGAACTCATGGTGAACTCGACCTGACCAACCAAGCTGCGGTCAACGCTTTTTTTGCGGCAGAAAAGCCAGATCAGGTTTATCTCGCGGCCGCTAGAGTCGGCGGTATACATGCCAACAATACTTATCCGGCCCAGTTCATTTATGAAAACTTGATGATCGAGGCCAATATCATCCACGCAGCCCATCTGCATGGCGTGCAAAAGTTGCTCTTCCTTGGCTCAAGTTGCATCTATCCCAAGCTCGCGCCCCAGCCAATGTCTGAGGATGCGCTACTTACCGGTACGCTGGAGGCCACCAATGAGCCTTACGCCATCGCTAAAATCGCCGGTATCAAGCTCTGCGAAAGCTACAACCGGCAGTATGGCCATGATTACCGTAGCGTTATGCCGACCAACCTCTACGGTCCTGGCGATAACTACCACCTTGCCAACAGCCACGTTCTGCCCGCCATGATCCGCAAGTTCCACCTTGCCAAGCTCGCACAAGCAGGCGATGTGGAGGGTATTCTGGCAGACGAAGCCCGTTTCGGCGAAATCCCCGCTGACATTCAGCGAATGATTGGCTTTGACGCGGTCGACCGCAAAATCACGCCAAAAACCAGTGTCTCCCTATGGGGCACCGGCACTCCATACCGAGAATTCCTGTATGTCGACGATATGGCTGCTGCCAGCATTTTCGTTATGGAACTCGAAAACGCCATCTACGACGCCAACACGCAGCCCATGCTCAGCCACATCAACGTCGGCTACGGTGGGGACATCACTATCCGCGAAGCTGCGCAAGCGGTCGCCAAAGTGGTCGGGTACACCGGCCCAGTCGATTTTGATGTCAGCAAGCCAGATGGCGCGCCGAGGAAGCTGATGGATAGTACCCGCCTTGAAAAACTTGGCTGGAAGCCGAGCGTCGTTCTAGAGCGAGGCCTTCAAAAGGCCTATGAAGATTATTTGTGCAAGGAATAAAAATGACCACGACCCAACCCAAAGTTGCTCTCATCACCGGAATCACGGGCCAGGACGGCTCCTATCTCGCCGAGTTTCTCCTCCAGAAAGGCTACATCGTGCACGGCATCAAGCGCCGGGCGAGCCTGTTCAACACCCAGCGCGTCGATCATATCTACCAAGATCCGCACATCAAGGATGCCCATTTCAAGCTGCACTACGGTGATCTGTCCGATACCAGCAACCTCGTCCGCATCATTCAGGAAACACAGCCCGACGAAATCTACAACCTCGGTGCACAAAGCCACGTTGCCGTCAGTTTCGAAAGCCCGGAATACACAGCCGACGTAGTCGCCATGGGTACGCTGCGTATCCTGGAAGCGATCCGCATCCTTGGCCTGGAAAAGAAAACCCGCTTTTATCAAGCCTCCACCTCCGAACTCTACGGCCTCGTCCAGGAAATACCGCAGAAGGAAACAACACCCTTTTACCCGCGCAGTCCCTACGCCGCTGCCAAGATGTACGCTTACTGGATAACCATCAACTACCGTGAGGCTTATGGTATCTACGCCTGCAACGGCATCCTTTTTAACCACGAGTCACCACGCCGTGGCGAAACTTTTGTTACTCGAAAGATCACCCGAGGACTCGCTAACATCGCTCACGGGCTGGAAAACTGCCTATATATGGGCAACCTGGATGCACTGCGTGACTGGGGGCACGCCAAAGACTATGTCCGCATGCAATGGATGATGCTGCAACAGGATGCGCCGGAAGACTTCGTCATTGCCACCGGCGTGCAATACAGCGTCCGTCAGTTTATCCAGTGGTCGGCCGAAGAGCTAGGCATCACCTTGCGCTTTGAGGGTGAGGGTGTCGACGAGCGCGCAATCGTTGCGTCAATAGCCGGTGAAAACGCGCCGGCGCTAAATGTGGGTGATGTCATTGTGAGCATCGATCCGCGCTACTTCCGTCCCACAGAAGTGGAAACACTGCTCGGTGACCCCACCAAGGCTAAGGAAAAACTCGGCTGGGTGCCGGAAATTACCGTTCAGGAAATGTGCCGCGAAATGGTCGCGGCGGACCTTGCTCAAGCAAGACAACATGCACTTCTGAAACAGCACGGTTACACGGTTAGCGTTAGTGTCGAGTAATGCCGCTCTGAATGCTATTTCGGCCGGCTTGACATGCCACTAGGACATGAGTGGCATGCGAGCGAAATTTATCGCCTGTTTGCTGAGCATGTTTCAGAAAGTGAATTGCCGGTTGAGGAGATAGCAGCCTCCAGTTCGATAGCGTGGAAGTTGCCTCGGGTGAAGCACGATGCCCGCCATGGAACGTATTGGAGAGTTTGCCCGGTATGCAATCAACTCGGGTGAGTGCGGGGTGGTGGTGAGCGATTTTCCTGCCGCTCAGGGAGACTGAAGTGGCTTTGGTCCGCAACGCAATATGGAACCTCAGCGGTCAGGTATTGCCGCTGGTAGCAGCCATTCTGGTTATCCCGCTGCTGCTCAAATTGATGGGCGCCGAGGGATTCGGGCTCGTCACAATTATCTGGACACTCATCGGGTATTTCAGTCTTTTTGACTTTGGTCTTGGCAGGGCGCTTACCAAGTTTGTGTCTATGGAGCTTGGGCAACAGAACCCCCAAGCGCTCCCGGATCTAGTTGTTACTGCCATGACATTGCTGGTAGTGCTTGGAATTACGATGGCGTGCCTGATCTGGCTGTCAATACCCTGGATGGTTGCCAACGTCCTTAAACCAAGAACTAGTGATCCGGCTGAAGTGGTATTTGCATTCCGCCTTGCTGCGCTAGCGATTCCTTTTGTGGTAATTAACGTTGGCTTGAGGGCAGTACTTGAAGGTCTTCTCCGCTTTGATCTGACCAACTTGATACGTGTGCCCTTTGGCTTGTTTACGATTATTTCACCGGCTGTGGTTGCCTATCTTGGATATGGCCTGCCGGCGGTTGTGCTAGCAATTGGTGTTGGTATCCTGATTGCAATGTTGGGTTACGCAATATTGTTGAAGACGTCAACCTGTGGATTCAATATTGAAACCGGAGGGGTGCACTGGCCCATTTCAAAAAGGCTCCTCAGTTTTGGCGGGTGGATTTCAGTAAGCAATTTTGTTGCACCAGTGATATTTCATCTGGATCGCTTCGTAATCAGTGCAGTTTTGTCCGTTGCTGTCATGGCATATTACGTAGCCCCATACGAAGCTGTTACAAAGACGCTTATCCTGTCTTCAGCCATTGCTGGATCGTTGTTTCCAATTTTTGCAAAACTTCCAGGTGCGAACGACAGATCTCATATGGCGACTATGCTGACGGGAACCAGAGTGGTTATGGCGCTCATGATTCCAGTTCTTTCGGTGGTCGCCTGTTTTGGATATGAGTTGCTCGATTTATGGGTTGGTCAGGAGGTGGCAACAAATGGTAGTAGGCCGTTGCTTTTCCTTTCGGTTGGCGTTTTTTTCAACGCCATAGCTTATATGCCCTATACCTTGGTTCAGGCGAGTGGCCGAGCCGATCTGGTGGCAAAGATACAATTGCTTCAAGTGCCAATCTATCCACTTCTATTGTGGGTCTGTGTTTCTCAGTGGCATCTTGAAGGTGCGGCAGTCGTTTGGGTTGGTCGCGCATTGTTCGAGATGATCGTGTTCTTTGTCTTGGCAAAAAAAATAAGTGGCGCTGGGAGTGCCTCCGGAAAAGTTAGTCTGTACATCTTGTGTGGCGCAGTGATTTTTGCACTAGGCCTGTCTCTTGGCGGCTTACCTGTAGTGTTGCGAATTCCCACGCTTACTGTTGTTCTCCTTCTGTTTTTCTATTTTCTCTGGTCTCGTGTTTTTTCAGCGGAGGACAGGTTGTGGATCACGGGAAAGTATATTTTGGTTCTTGGTGGGTTTTTCAGAAAAAAATAAAGTGGTTTAACACATTTAAATAAAATGCTGAAATATCTTCCCTTGATAATAATAGAAGGCTACTTGGCCTTGACTGTATTGCTGTTTTTATTGGGCCCATTTGATTGGCCAAGAGTAGACTTTTATGTGCTTTCTGCATTCTTGATGCTCTACCAGGTTGCTCTGGCGGTCGGGTACTATATGGGCGCCTACAAATCAAAAATAATTCGAAGGAAGTTAGACGTAAATTATTGGTTTAAGGCCTCGTTGGTTATAAGTGTTGTTCTGATCATACCGTATACCTATATTTACACCGGGAAATACCCATGGGATATTATCTGGGGGGTCCCGGATCAGGCGCAAGCGTTCGCCGATTATTATCAACGCCTTTCTATGGAAAGAACGCCGGAGCGCGTTCTGATTATGCTAGCGAGGACACTATTTTCTCCGCTAATAGTCGCGCTGATTCCATTGATGTTTTGGACGAAGCGGCTGGCAGTTGGGTGGAAAATACTTTTCATTATATATATTTCACTATATTTCTCATTTTCGCTTTTGAGAGGGACTGATAAAGAGAGCGCAGATTTCCTGGTGTTTTTCTTTGTCGGCTTGTTTTCGCGGATTGCGATAAAGCATTTCTCCAAGGAAGCTAAGTCAAGCCACACAAAAACCTGGCTAGTTGTTCTTCTTTTGTCGCTTGGTCTATGGGTTTCGTACACGACATTCATGGAACGAAAGATGGCGAGGCTGGGTGGCGACGATCAGGTCTGCATCCAGCAAGCAGACGTTTGTGCCGATATGAACAGAGGAGTGATGCCGTATTTGGATGACAAGAACAAGTTCGGGTTCAGCATGGCTACCCTTTACCTGTCAATTGGATATTACGGTATGGGTTTGGCTCTCGAGGAAGATTTCGAATCATCTCTCGGGCTTGGTCACTCATTATTCATTTCGAATGGCGTGATGCAAGTTGAGGATCTGCGCTCTTTCCTCGATCGGAGATATACTGCAAAAATTTCCCTAAAAGGTTGGGATGCGCAGGTTTATTGGGCTACGACATACACATGGTTGGCTAATGATGTAGGTTTTTTTGGCGTTATCGTATTGATGTTCCTGATTGGCTTCGTTTTTTCCAGAACGTGGCAAGATGTGATTTCACTAAGAGATCCCGCTGCCATAATTCTATTTTCCCAAATTGTGTTGATGCTTTTTTATCTGCCGGCATTTAATGTGACAATGCAGAATATCGACAACTATTTCGCATTTATTTTCTGGTTGATTTTCTGGATTGGTGGTTTTTCTGCGGTTGCACGGCGTATCGATAAAAGTAATTCTCAATCAGGTATGGCAATATGAAAATAAGTATCGCAGTGGCCTCATACAATTACGGAAGATTTCTCGTAGACTGCCTTGAGAGTTTGGCGGGGCAAGACTACTCGAATTTCGAGGTACTGATCGCAGATGGCGGTTCGCAGGATGAGTCACTGGAAATTATCGCGCGATACTGTGAAAAAGATTCGCGGTTTAGATTGGTCAGCACCGAGGATCGTGGGCAGGCTGATGCGATTCAAAAGGCATTGGGGCAGGCGACCGGTGATGTGATTGGGTTCCTGAATGCAGATGATATGTATCTTTGTCGTGACGTCTTTTCGACGGTAGTAGAGTCGTTCCGTCAGTATCCGCGAGTGGGGGTGTTTACTTTTTCAGCATGGTTCGTTGAAGAGGGTGGGCGCACCATCAAGCGGGTTAACCATCGACATCACCCGCTTGATAGTCTGGCCTGGATGAAATTCAGGCCGCAGATTGTTCAGCCTGCAACCTTCTGGTCACGAGAAGTCGCAACTGCGATTCCGTTTCACGAAAAATTTCACTACGTTTTTGATACGGTTTTCTTTTATCAGGCCTATCAGAAATTCTCCTTCCTGGAGTTGTCGAAGCCCGTGGCAGCCTATCGCCTACACGGTTCAAACAAGTCGATGACCGTACGCTCTGCAAGAATATTTGAACTCGCAGAATTCGAACGCCTGAAATTTGGCCGACGCTCGTTGCGTGGGCTATATTTAAACGTTGTCGGTCAATTGGCCAAGGTTTGCGAACGGTATCCTGTTGTCGGCCGTCCTTTGATCAAGATTGTTTACCTGAGTGTTAACTCTGCATCGTTTCTATCATTTTATCGTTTGCCCGGTATTTGATTTGGCGAGATGTAGAGACTAAAAATGAAACGAATAGCCATCCTGCAATCTAATTATATTCCCTGGAAGGGTTACTTTGATATGATCGCGGCGGTGGATGAGTTCATCCTCTACGACGACATGCAGTTCACCAAGAATGACTGGCGTAACCGCAATCAGATAAAGACGCCGCAAGGTGCGCAGTGGCTGACAGTGCCTGTTGGTAAAGATATTAGTCGACGTATTCGGGATGTGACCCTCGACGCGAGGTGGCAGGTAAAGCATTGGAAATCCTTGGAAAGTAATTATCGTCGCGCACCACGTTTTGATGAAATTGCGACATGGCTGGAGCCACTATATATTTCGGAGTCTTACTCTCACTTGTCGCAACTTAATCGTTGCTTCATCGAGGCCATTTGCAATTACTTGTGCATCAAAACAGAAATTACCAACTCATGGGACTACGTATTGCTTGACGGCAAAACAGAGCGGTTGGCTGATCTGTGTGCACAGGCAGGCGGTACGGAATACATCTCAGGCCCCGCAGCCAAGGATTACATCAAAGAAAGCGTATTCGCTGAGATGGACATAAAGTTGACTTGGTTTGACTACTCTGGCTACCCCGAATATCCACAACTATGGGGTGAGTTCACCCACGGGGTCACCATTCTCGATTTACTGTTCAACTGCGGTACTGATGCATACCGCTACATGAGGTATGTGCACTCATGAAGCTTTCCATCGTTGCAACCCTATATCAGTCCGCCCCATACATCGCCGAGTTCTATCAACGAGCTAGTGCTGCAGCCACACAACTTGTGGGTGAAGATTTCGAAATTGTTCTGGTGAACGATGGATCACCCGACAACAGCCTCGAACTCGCTGTGCGACTCACAGAGAACGACAGCCGTGTCATCGTTGTCGACCTCTCGCGCAATTTCGGGCATCACAAGGCCATGATGACAGGGCTTTCGCATGCTGCAGGGGTGCAAGTATTTCTTATTGACAGTGACTTGGAAGAGGAGCCGGAATGGCTCTTGAGTTTTGCTAATAAACTGGTCACTGAACAGTGCGACGTTGTTTTCGGGGTGCAAGAACAACGCAAAGGCAAAGGGTTTGAACGCTTTACCGGGCAATGGTTCTGGCGGTTATTTAATTTGCTGACGGGCTTGCAACTTCCAGAAAATATTACCACTGCCCGGTTGATGTCGCGTCGTTACGTTGATGCTTTGTTGATACATAGAGAGCGCGAAGTATTCATGGCGGGTCTCTGGCACATTACGGGGTTCAAGCAAGTTCCTCAAACGATCCAAAAACACAGTATTGGTGCAACGACATACACGTTGCAGCGAAAAATGTCTTTGCTTGTCAACTCCATAACCTCTTTCAGTAATGCGCCTTTGGTCAGTATTTTCTATATCGGATTAGTTATCTCATTCACTGCGGTAATTTATATAATTTACCTTTTCTTCAACTGGTGGTTCGTTTCCAAGCCTTTGAGTGGGTGGACATCGGTGATGGCTTCAATATGGCTGCTTGGTGGGTTGATAATGTCTTCAATCGGTGTTGTTGGGATATATTTGTCAAAAATATTTTCTGAGACGAAGAGACGTCCTTATACCATTGTTCGACAAGTGTTTGGACGCCATCAATAATGCTAAGAATTGCATTTCTGTGCTCTGGCGGTGGTGGTAACCTTCGATTTGTCATGGAAGCTATACGCCTTGGTTTCTTAACGAATGCTGAGATATGCGGTGTAATTACAGACCGTGAATGTCCTGCCAGTCTGTTCGCTAGGCAGAATAATATCCCTGTCTCAGAGTGTGATTTCTCCGAGAAAGATCAGCCTAGTGTGATAACTAGGCTACTTGATCTAGATCCGGGGGTCATTGTTTCAAATGTTCATAAAATTCTTTCGTCGGCCGTGGTTGATTCATTCAGAGGTAAATTAGTCAATCTTCACTACTCGCTTCTACCTGCTTTTGGCGGCGTTATTGGAGTAAAAGCGCTGAGCCAAGCTTTGGATTACGGGGTTCAACTTGTGGGAACGACGGTGCATTTGGTTGATGATCTTGTGGATGCTGGTTCTCCGCTAGTTCAGACAGCAATTCCGGTTATCCACGGCGACGAGATACCAGTCTTGATGGATATCGTATTCCGCGTGGGCTGCATATCCTTGTTAACCGGGGTGCAGTTGATTGGAGGCGATAAACAGATTCCATCGGGAGAGCTACGTTCGCTAATGGAAATATCGGGCCGTTCTGTGTTGTTCAATCCTTCGGTGGCGTCCTTTCCGGAATTTCAAGACGAATCTTTTTGGAGGCGCTTGAAATGAGAAACTATTTGATGATTTTGCCGATTGCGCTTCTCGTTACCTACAGCCAACTCATAGTGAAGTGGCGATCAAGTGCTGTGGAACAGTTGGCAAGTGCAAGTTTTTTACAACATCTAATCAAATTTATAACCGATCCAGTAATTCTCTCAGCATACACCGCTGCTTTAGTTGCCTCCTTTGCTTGGCTATATGTGGTGACTAAACTACCTTTAACTGTTGCCTTTCCTGTTTATATTGGAGTTACATTCGCCATGGTTTTGCTCGGAGGATGGTTCTTTCTGTCGGAAACGCTAAGTACCACAAAACTCGTCGCTGTCTTGCTGATCTTTAGTGGAATTGTCATTGGAGTAACTGCGGATGCATGACGGGCAGCGGACATTCGCTATTGAGTGTTGGTTGGTGGAGGTTCGTTCACAGTTCGTCAACGCAGCCCCTGAGTTGCTGCCTTTGTTTGATACCTATGCGGCGGAAGCACTGTTTGGTCGGCGTTACATCGATTCTGACCTTGAGTGTTTGCGCCGCGGGGCACGGGTTCTTGAGGTTGGCGCTGGCTCCTTGCTTCTTAGTTGCCAGTTGATGAGAGAAGGATTCGAAGTCACTGCTCTCGAGCCAATCGGCGACGGTTTTTCACATTTTGACCAGATGCGTCAGATGGTTTTGGACAAGGCTCGCTCCTTGGGGTGTTGCCCCGCGATTTTAGACCGACCCGCTGAAGAGTTTGCCGTGGTCAACCGTTTTGACTATGCGTTTTCGGTCAACGTGATGGAGCATGTGAATGATGTTGCACGCGTCTTGGAAGCTGTGGGAAAGGGCCTGAATGTTGGTGCAAGCTATCGTTTTACCTGCCCGAATTACCTTTTTCCGTATGAGCCACACTTCAACATCCCGACCTTGTTTTCCAAACGGCTAACGGAAAAATTATTGAGGCGGAAGATATTCGGTAGCCACAGGGTGCCTGACCCATCTGGAACCTGGAAGTCTCTCAACTGGATCAATGTCGTTCAAGTCGGAAGGTATGTTCGACGGTTGTCGGGATTCACGATGACTTTCAATCGCTCTATGCTGGTTTCTACTCTTGAACGCATTGCTTCGGACCCTGACTTCGCTGGCCGTCGCTCTCCGGCAATGCGCAGTCTCCTCTTGGTGCTGGTTCGCTTGCGAATGCACCATCTATTTCGGCTCGTGCCAGCAGTCTTCCAGCCCATCATGGATTGCCGTGTTGAGAAAATCGCTGATTCGGAGGTGTGTTGATGGCACAGATAACCCATGGAGTGAGGGCTATTCTTTCTCATCCACTCATCTATTCCTCGTTTCAGTCACTGATGGGGGCACACAAGATTCGGCAGAATTTTGTTGCGAACTACATTAAGCCGTTCCCTGGAATGAAGATTCTGGATGTGGGTTGTGGTCCTGCCGATATCCTGGCCTACCTGCGCGATGTCGACTATTGTGGCTTCGATATTAGCGAAGCGTACATTGAGCAGGCATGCACAAGATTTAGTCAACTTGGAACGTTCAATTGCAAGCAATTGCAACCAGAGGATTTGGCTGGATTACCCAAGTTCGATGTGGTTCTTGCTCTGGGTTTGCTACACCATCTCGATGATGCGGTGGCAACGGATGTCATGGAACTTGCCCTGCAGGCGCTCAAGCCGGGTGGCAGGTTGATTACCATGGATCCCTGCTTCGATTCTTCGCAGAATCCCATCGCTCGCTTTCTGGTTCGGAATGATCGTGGCCAGAACGTGCGTGACAAGGCGGGTTATGAAGCTTTAGCAGGCAAGGTGTTCACATCGCCACGCGTTGATGTCCGTCATCAAGTCTGGATCCCTTATACCCATTGCTTCATGGAGTGCCAGAAGTGACACCAGTGGCGACCAAATCATGAAAGCCATTCTTTTGGCCGGCGGAAATGGCTCGCGGCTTTATCCTCTGAACCAGATATCAAGCAAGCAACTTCAGGCGGTTTTCGACAAACCGATGATCTACTACCCGATCACCGTTTTGATCGCTGCTGGCGTGCGCGAGTTTTGCCTTATTTCAACGCCGCATGATTTGCCGCGCTTCAGGCAGTTGCTCAGTGATGGGGGGCGTTGGGGAATCAGCATCGAGTATCGGGAACAACCTCATCCAGAAGGCATTGCCCAAGCATTCTTGATTGCGGCGGATTTTGTTGTGGGTGATAACGTTGTCTTGATGCTGGGTGACAATATTTTCTCAGGTGGCGACGACTTTCCACGGGCCATGGCAGAGTTCCACGGTGGAGCAACCATTTTTGCTTACCACGTCAAAGACCCGGAACGTTACGGCGTTGTTGAGTTCGATCGCGATGGGAAAGCGCTGTCGATCGAAGAGAAGCCGGCAAAGCCCAAGAGTGGCTACGCGATCCCTGGTATCTACATTTACGATAATCAGGTGCTGGAGATTGCACGCTCGATCAAACCTTCTAGTCGAGGCGAACTTGAGATAACTGATGTCAATCGGGAATACCTGCGGGCAGATCAACTTCGGGTGCATCGTTTGAGCCGGGGTTTTGCCTGGCTGGATGCGGGTACCAGCACCGCATTGCAGGAAGCTTCAGCTTACATTGAAGCTATTGAGCGCCGGCAGGGTGTCAAAATCGGCTGTCCGGAGGAGGCGGCCTTGGTGCGTGGGTTTTTGACTCTCAAGCAGTTCGAGGCGTTGCTGGAAGGCATGCCAAATTGTGAATACAGAGACTATTTGGTCAGCGTGGCGGCCGAAACCCGCAGGCTTGGAGGCTTCAAATGAGTCAGGACGAAATTCAGTTCAACCGTCCATATATGACGGGTAAAGAGCTCTATTACATTGCCGAAGCCAAGTTTGGCAACATGCTGGCGGGGGATGGTTCGTTTACCAAGCGCTGCCACCAATGGATTGAAGAGAATACAGGTTGCGCCAAGGCGCTGCTCACCAATTCCTGTACGGCAGCATTGGAGATGACTGCTTTGCTGCTTGACATCCAGCCAGGTGACGAAGTGATCATGCCGTCCTACACATTCGTCTCTACCGCCAATGCATTCGTCTTGCGCGGTGGTGTGCCGGTGTTTGTGGATATCCGTGAAGACACGCTGAATCTTGATGAGCGCTTGATCGAGGCTGCCATCACGCCGCGTACCAAGGCGATTGTTCCGGTGCATTACGCTGGCGTGGGTTGCGAGATGGACACGATAATGGATATCGCCCGCCGCCATGGTTTGAAGGTAGTGGAGGACGCTGCGCAAGGGGTCATGGCCAGCTACAAGGGGCGGGCGCTCGGCAGCATTGGTGATCTGGGGGCCTTTAGCTTCCATGAAACCAAGAACGTGATTTCCGGTGAGGGAGGCGCCTTGCTGGTCAATGATCCAGAGTTGGTACTGCGCGCGGAGATCATCCGGGAAAAAGGAACCAATCGCAGCCAATTCTTTCGAGGGCAGGTGGACAAATATACCTGGATGGACGTTGGCTCATCTTACCTGCCGGGCGAAGTGATTGCTGCTTTCCTGAGGGCTCAACTGGAGGAGGCAGAGAGCATCACCCAAAAACGGCTTTCACTCTGGGCGAGATACCACGATGCGCTAGCCCCATTGGAGGAGGCGGGTTTGGTGCGCCGTCCGATCGTGCCATCTGGTTGTGAGCACAATGCTCACATGTATTACCTTCTATTGGGATCTTTGGAGAAACGTACAGCCGTGCTCTCCAAGTTGAAGGAGCGTGGTGTGAGCGCAGTGTTTCACTATGTGCCCCTGCATTCTTCGCCTGCGGGAAAACGCTTCGCCAGGACACATGGCGATTTAAGGGTGACTGATCGCGTGGCGGATTCACTGGTTCGCCTCCCGCTTTGGATCGGGCTTGACGATTGCCAGGAAGTGGTGGTGCAAACGTTGGCGGACTCGCTGCTAGCATAGTTAATGGTGAGCGTCTGGTTAGATAGGGAATGCCAATACATTCCAAGTTGCCTCGCCGATAATGGATCCGCCTGAGTGTCAATTTACAAGCAAATATCTCGTCTTGGTTTTACTTCATGCCATTCTCAAGAGAAATGGCTCGATCTATTGTCATGGCTTGTTGTTTTCTCGTTAGTGATATCACTGGGACTGGGTCTGTTCGTTCCTCTTTACACCGATGAGGTCGCAACGAAATTTGTGCAAGCCCGGTTTTTTGCCGAGGAGGGGAAGATGCTTTCGCTTTTTCCCCAGTGCGCATCAGGCTTCATTCTCGATACGCCAATATCCTGGTATCCAGCGGCACTGATATATTCATTTTTGTATTCAAATCTAGGGCCTCTCGGAATCAGGATCGTGGGAGTTACGACGGCTTATATTTGGCTTGGGCTACTGAGCTATTGGGCTGTTATGACCATTCCGGTTCGCCAGGATCGTATTCGCCTGCTGGCAGCGATTGCGGCTGTTCTCGGGTTGGGTGTCTTGCCTTTTACACTGGTGCTGGCCAGAGCAGAGCAGTGGCTTGTTTTGCTCCTTACTATCTACTGTGTGTTTCCGGCATTGGCAGAGCGCGCCTTTCGTTTCCAAACCAGATGGATGGCATCGGTCTGGTTGGTCGTCTTTTGCATCGTAACTTCACTGTTCTATTACACCCACGCCAAGGCAGTTTTCTTATTGCCAGTTGTAATTGTTTCCGCTGGCTATTTTTTTGGCAGGCGGCATAAGTTGCTGCTCGGGTTGGCGGTGATCTTTGCCATCCTCTGTGCGTATCAGAGCGTTCAAGTGGCCAAGGCCGTTATTCGTTGCGAGGATGCTCCAATTCTCTCGGGGATACTTGCCTCACAGACGGCAAATCTGTCAATGCTCAGGGAATCCCCGAAAACAGTCCTGTTTGACGGTGTCGAGAGTCTTGTTTCGGCACCGGAAAAAATTATCGCGCACGTGATATTCCAGAAAGACTATCAGTCAGGGTGGCTGCCTCCAGGCGGTGGAGGTGAATTGAGTTCTCTGACAAAACTGGTAAATCTTGGCATAAAAGTGGTGTTGCAAGTCATTTTTTGGCTTGCTGTGATGATTCCACCAATTGGCATTTTTTTTGCGACAAAACGAAAAACGAGACGTTATGGGAAATATTTAATTGCCTCGCTTTGGCTTGCCTTTGTTGGGCATCTAACGATCTACAGGGTGTGGAATTTCTATGGGGGAGCGCTGGCTATAACCCTTATGGTGATGTTGCTTGCCCTGTGCGCTGCTTTGATTTTTGAGTTTAAGGGGAAGAGCCAGGTGGGCAAATGGTCGCTCACGACTGTTTTAACGTTCTCGCTATTGAGTTTTTCAGTGTTGATTTTCCAGGTTTCACCAAAACTTATCGTATTGGCTACCTCGATATCGGATGTTTTGCCTGGGCAGCCATTGTCAGTGAAAACATTAAATTTTGATTCTCGTCGAGAGCACCTCAGGTTATTGGCCAAGACTTGCGATATCCAAGGTGATGGGGCAAAGAGACTGGTTGTGGATGATCTGACGTATTTTGCATTCGAAAACCTGCGACAGCCGCTTCATTTAATTTACCTGTACGATGGTGGGTTCGGTGCGGATATCGGGGGCGAAAAAATTCGCAGCTTTCTCTCTGGCATGGAGAGCGCCGGGATTATTGCACAATGCACTTATATCTCACCAGCGTTCAACAAAGTTGTGGTACGGGATGGCGATTTTTGTTGCGTTAATTTGAAGAAAAATTGAAATATGGAAAATACATTTTAGTTGGTTTGACGCAACCCATTTGATTTAAAATAAATTCAACAGAATAAAAAATATGAGAGTAGTTCTACTGTCGCAATGGTATCCGCCAGAGCAGGCTCCTATTGGTTACATGATTCAGGAGTTGGCTCAGGCGTTAATTTCTCGCGGGTACGAAGTTACGGTGATTACCGGGTTTCCAAATCACCCAACGGGAATAGTGTTCGGTGACTACCGAAAGCAATGGTGTCTCAAAGAGGAGGTCGGTGGAGTGAAGGTCTGGCGGATGTATCTCTATACCGCCCCATATCCAAGCAAAATGAGGCGGATTCTGACTTTTCTGTCCTTTACATTCACTTCTGCATGGGCATTGTTGGTACATCCCCGCTATGATTTGCTTTTTGCCGTATTTCAGCCTTTATCGGTTGGCGCTACCTTGCCAGTGATTGCCAAGATCCGGCGAACCAAATTGATCTTGAACGTTCAGGATCTGCATCCGGATGTTCCCATTGAGTTGGGGCTCATACGCAACCCTGTTTTGGTGAGGCTACTCCGTTGGATAGAGGGTGTTGGCTATCGATCAGCTAGCGGTTTGGCGGTGATCTGCGATCAGTTTCGAAAGCACTGTGTCGCCAGGGGGGCGCATGATTCAAACGTTGCAGTCATTCCAAATTGGATCAACCTTGAAGAGATTGTCCCCGGCAGTCGAGATAATGGTTTTCGGGCCACTTTGGGGCTCTCACCAGATCACGTAGTTGTGATGTTTGCAGGCACTATTGGTTTGGTTGCCGGAGCAGAAGTCGCTCTTCAGGCTGCCCTGTTGCTCAAGGATACTTTGCCTGACGTGCGTTTTGTATTTGTAGGGGAGGGCCCGGCGGTAGGTGCGTTGAAGGATTTTGCGCGAGTGGATGGGCTGACGAATGTCATATTTGCGCCGTTTCAGCCTCGAAGTATGCTGTCAGAGGTACAGGCGATTTCGGATATTTCGCTTGTGACGATGCGGCACGGAAAAGGTAGAGCTTCTGTTCCCAGCAAGGTCCTGGGGTACATGGCTGCCGCCCGGCCAGTAATTGCTGCAGTGGATGCTGATAGTGAGACGGCTTCGTTAGTGAATCGAGCGGGGTGTGGCCAGGTCATTCAGCCCGAGGACAGTGAGGCACTGGCTGGTGCGATCACTTCACTGGCTGCAGACTGCGACCGACGGCGCGAACGTGGGTATAGCGGTAGACGGTATCTTGAAGCGAATTACCAAAAGGAGGCAATCACTGGGCAATATGTCCAATTCTTTGAAGACATAGTGGGGCGCGCATGATTATTGTTAAAGCAGATCGAACTGACGTTGCAGAAGTTGCGAAACTTCATGTGCACGCGTTTCCCGGTTTCTTCTTGACCTCATTGGGTTTGTCTTTCCTGGAGGAACTGTATGCCGGATTTCTTTCTCATCCATCAGGTATCTTCATCGTTGCGAAGGAGGAGGAAGGCATCGTCGGATTCGCTGCGGGCACGTCCGCTCCCGAGGTGTTCTTCCCCGATTTGCGACGTCGGCGCCGTTTCGCATTTGTATTCAAGGCAATCCCATCGATTCTCAGAAACCCCCTGCCTGTTTGCAGGAAGCTCTTGTATGCTGTGCGATACCGCGGAGAGGCACCGGCTGCGAGATCTTCGGGGGCATTACTGAGTAGCATTGGAACCGCGATCGCCTGTCGAGGCAATGGTGTTGCAGCGAACCTGATGCTGGAATTCGAGAAGGAAGCCATGGCCCATGGCGCTGACTTTGTTTACCTGACTACTGATGCCGAGCAGAACGATCGGGTGAATGCGTTTTACAGAAGGCATGGATATGCCGCTGTTAGTCGCTTTCAACAAAATGGCAGACGAGACATGTTTCGGTACGAGAAGCAATTGTCTGCATGATTAGAACTCACTGGATTAAATAATGAGCGATTTTTTGCCCTTTGCTCTTCCCGAAATTGGAGAAGAGGAAATATCTGAAGTTGTTTCTTGCCTGCGTTCTGGGTGGGTTACGACGGGACCAAAAGCAAAGCAGTTCGAGGCCGATTTTGCAGCGTTTCTTGGCGGTGATGTGGAGGCGATCGCGGTCAATTCCGCGACGGCGGGCCTGCACCTCGGCTTAGAGGCGGTTGGAGTCGGCCCTGGGGATGAGGTCATTACAACGACTCATACCTTTACGGCGACTGCAGAGGTTATTCGCTATATGGGAGCGGACCCGGTATTTGTCGATATTGATGCAAGCACGCTGTGCATTGACGTGAATGCAATAGAGGCGGCAATTACTCCACGCACCAAGGCAATCATGCCGGTCCACTTTGCCGGGCGAGCGGCCGATATGACGCTTATTCTGGCGTTGGCTCGCAAGTATGGTTTGCGAGTGGTAGAAGACGCGGCACATGCGTTGCCAACTACCTGCAATGGAAAGCTGGTGGGTTCTCTCGAGAGCGACGTCACCGTATTCAGCTTTTATGCGAACAAGACAATTACGACTGGCGAAGGGGGGATGCTGGTTACCAGGAATCCGGAGATTGCCAAGCGGGCAAGAATCATGCGACTGCATGGTATTAATCGCGATGCTTTTGATCGCTTCACTGCAAAAGTGCCCAGTTGGTACTACGAGGTTGTTGCCCCGGGGTTCAAGTACAACATGACGGACATTGCGGCTGCCATGGGAATCGAGCAGTTAAAGAAGGCACGCGAATTTCAGCGGAAGCGGGCAGCCATTGTCGATATCTACAATAATGCTTTTGCTGATTTTCCGATCATCTGTCCGCCGGGTGCTGCTGATGGTGATATTCATTCCTGGCATTTGTATGTAATTCAGCTTGGCGACTCTGTCGGCATTGGTCGCGACCAATTCATCGAGCGCCTGTTCGAGCGGCGAATTGGCTGCAGCGTCCATTACATTCCGTTGCATCTGCAGCCGTATTGGCGCGATACGTATAGTTTGACTCCGGAAATGTTCCCGGTTAGCCAGCGTGTTTATGAACGGACACTTTCCCTGCCGTTGTATTCAAAGATGACGGCATTAGATGCTGAGCGTGTGGTTGCCGCGGTGCGCGAGGTGCTTCGTTGATCCTGAAGCGTTGGTTCGATCTGCTTGCAAGCGGTTTGGGGCTGATTGCCTTGTCTCCGCTCTTGATGTTCATTGCGCTATTGATCAAGTTGGATTCGAAGGGGCCGGTATTCTTCCGGCAAGAGCGTGTCGGTCGTTTCGGGAAAATTTTTCGAATCCACAAATTCCGGACGATGATTACCGATGCCGAGCGCAAGGGGCTTCAGATTACCGTTGGCGCCGATGCGCGCGTCACCCGCGTCGGTGGGGCGTTGAGAAAATACAAGCTGGATGAACTCCCTCAGCTTATCGACGTGTTACTCGGTGATATGAGTCTCGTGGGGCCGCGGCCGGAAGTTCCACGTTACGTCGCTTTTTACCCGGAAGAGACGAAAGACGTTGTTTTGTCGGTCAGACCGGGAATTACCGACTGGGCTTCAATCGAGTACAAGGACGAGAACCGGATACTTGGTTTGGCCGAAGATCCTCATTGTGCTTACGTCGAACAGGTTCTTCCGGTCAAACTCGGGTATTACGTTGATTACGTGAGGCGCAGGACCTTTTGGGGTGACCTGAAGATCATTCTTGCGACTTTGGTGGCGATTGTTCGATGAGGGGTGCTCTTGCTTAAAAATTTCCTTGAATTGCCGCGGCGACTAAAGCAGCTTGTTTCAATGTCAGTTGACCTGATGTTGCTTCTGGTTGCTTTCTGGTCTGCACTGGTGCTGCGTTTTGAGACCTTTACGCCTGATCTTGAATTGTATGTCTGGCAAATGATTGCGGCACCGTTGCTTGCGATTCCGATATTCATCAAGCTGGGTCTGTATCGCGCGGTCATCCGTTTCATGGAAGACCGCGTGGTATTCGTGGTTGCCGGGGGCGTTACCTTGTCTGTAGTGCTGCTTGCGGCAGGGGTTGCACTGACACATACGCCAAGTTTGTCACGTGGCGTGCTGGCTATCTACTGGCTGTTGGCCATTGTCTATGTCGGTGCAACGCGATTTCTCGCGCGTAGCTACTTTCTGCGCGCCGAGCGCGGCCAAGATTCACGTAAACGGATTGCCATCTACGGTGCCGGTCGGGCCGGTACGCAGCTGGCCTACGCCTTGCGTGCCGGTCGGGAATATCAGCCAGTGGCCTTTTTTGACGATAACCCTGCGCTACAGAAGAGCGAGTTGGCAGGTTTGCGGGTATACCCGCCCGACGAACTGGCGCCGGTGATTTCGGTCAAGCAGATCGACGAGTTGCTGCTGGCGATCCCCTCCGCAAGTCGGGCGCGGCGGGCGGAGATCATCGACCGCCTGGAGGGCTTGCATTGCAAGGTCAAGCTGGTGCCTGGAATGGCGGATGTGGTGAGCGGGAATGTTGCGGTCGACGCCATCCGGGAGGTCGAAATCGAGGATTTGCTGGGTCGGGAATCCGTTGCGCCGGACGCCACCTTGCTAGGGCGCTGCATTACTGGGAAGGTGGTGCTGGTCTCGGGAGCAGGCGGTTCGATCGGTTCTGAACTTTGTCGCCAGATAGTTATGCTTCAGCCATCGCGGCTGGTGTTGATGGAACTTTCCGAGTTCGCGTTGTATTCGATTGAGCAGGAACTGGCCGCACTTTGTGCGCTTGGCAATTTGCGTATCGATCTGGTGCCCTTGCTTGGGTCGGTGATTCACCAACATCGTAATGAAATGGTGATGAAGAGTTTCGGGGTGCAGACGGTGTATCACGCGGCGGCGTACAAACATGTGCCGCTCGTCGAGCACAACCCGATCGAGGGGCTGCGCAACAATGCGGTGGGCACGCGGCGTATGGCAGAGGCCGCGCTGGCTGCAGGGGTGGAAACCTTTGTGCTGATCTCCACCGACAAGGCGGTGCGCCCGACCAATGTGATGGGTGCCAGTAAGCGCCTTTCGGAACTGATCTTGCAGGCTTTGGCGAGAAAGGGTGGGGCGACACGTTTCTGCATGGTGCGCTTCGGCAATGTGCTCGGCTCCTCGGGTTCCGTCGTGCCGCTGTTCCGCAAGCAGATCGCGGCCGGTGGTCCAATTACCCTGACCCATGCCGATATCACACGCTATTTCATGACCATTCCCGAAGCTGCACAACTGGTGATTCAGGCAGGTTCAATGGGCCAAGGAGGCGAGGTTTATGTGCTGGACATGGGCAAGCCGGTTAAAATCATAGACCTCGCGCGGCGCATGGTGCATCTGAGTGGTCTGGAATTGCGCGACGAAGAGCATCCGGATGGCGATATTGCGATTGAAGTTGTCGGGTTGCGGCCGGGCGAAAAACTCTATGAGGAATTGCTGATTGGCGAGAATGTGGAGGGTACGTCGCATCCGCTGATCATGCGTGCCTATGAGCACGAAGTGCCCTGGGCGGTGCTGACCGAGCGGCTGGCGAGCCTGGACGAGGCTTGCCAGGCTTTTGATTACAAGGGTGTGCTGGCCTTGCTCGGTGAACTGGTGCAGGAATACGCGCCGGCCCGGCATGGTGACGGCGAACTGCTGTGGCGCGCCATGGCCTCGTCCGCTAAGGGCGGTGTGGTCATACATTGATTTTCTGAAAGCTGGACAAATGAACGAAAACGAAATGATGCAGGACGATGAGATCAGCCTGTTCGATTTGTGGGAAAAGCTGAGGGACGGCTGGCGTTATGTGGTTGGCGGTACAGTGCTTGGCTTGGCCGGCGCTGGCATAGCACTCGTGATGTTGCCGCCCAAGTACGAGGCGATTGCGGTGGTGCAGGTTGGTCAGGTTGGTCAGGTTGGTCAGGTTGGCGTGCCGGGCCAACCGGGGCAGGCAATCAACGTGCCGGTTGAGCCGGCTACTCAAGCCGTCGAACGTATGAAAACGCCGGCGTTTCAGTTGAAAGTGGCGGAGGCATCAGGAAATCAGGCGTGGGTTGAAGGCTTGATGCGGTCTACTGCGGCGACGACTAAGTACATTTCACTCCAGATTGTGAAAGCGACGGCAACCCCGGGTAGCGCCCCGCTGATCGAACTGAAGGCGAATGCCGCTACTCCCGAGCTCGCAACAAAGATTGCGGACGCCTCAATCAAGGAGTTGGCCAAGCGCGAAAGTGAGTTGGCCAAGCCGATGGTCGAAAAGATGCGGCTAGACTTGGCGATTGCCAGGGAACGGCTGGTGAGCGCGGAGCGTGAGCTTGAAGCAATCAACAAGCTGGTTGTGAACGCCGGAGTCAAGGACGACCGCTTCACACAACTCTCGCTGATGACAGACCTTCGCGTTCAAAAGGAGTCGGAAGTTTTCAGGCAGCGTCAGGCGATCAACGCGCTCGAAACGGCGTTGGGTGTTCCATACACTCAGCCGGCAGAGGCCTTGGAAGGCGTTTTTGTTATAGACAAACCGGTATCCCCGAAGAAGGGTTTGCTTCTCGCCCTTGGCCTGATAGGCGGCCTGCTATCTGGCGTGGTTTCGGTGTTCTTTATCGATGCCTGGCGACGGGCGAAGCGGGAGCGCATGGCGCGCACTGCGGCCTGACTGACGATCCCTAAATCACCAACTAATCTGGCCCGGTTCTGAGCGCCCGGGAGCGTGCCGTTAAATGGAATTCCTCGACCTCCCCCAATTTCTCTCCGCCGCCGGCACCGTCCGCCTGCCTGGCTCGAAGAGCATTTCCAATCGCGTCCTGCTGCTGGCGGCGCTGGCCGATGGCGATACCGAAGTACGCGACCTGCTGGCTTCGGACGATACTGAGCGCATGCTCGAAGCGCTGAAAGCGCTGGGTGTCGGTGTTACTCATTTGGGCGGCGAGAACTGGTTGATCAAGGGTTGTGGAGGCCGGTTTCCAGTCAAGCAGGCGGAGTTGTTCCTGGGGAATGCCGGTACCGCCTTCCGGCCGCTGACGGCGGCGCTGGCGCTGGCTGGCGGCGACTACATTCTGAAGGGTGTGGCGCGCATGCACGAGCGGCCGATCGGCGATCTGGTTGATGGCCTGCGGCAACTTGGCGCTGATGTGACTTACCTGGGCAATGACGGTTTTCCGCCGCTTCATCTCAAGCCGGCCCATATTCAACCCGGCGGCAGCGTCAAGGTGCGCGGCGATGTCTCGAGCCAGTTTTTGACCGGCTTGCTGATGGCCTTGCCGCTGACCGGCGAGACGGTTGCGGTCGACGTCGTTGGAGAGCTGATTTCCAAACCCTACATCGAAATTACGCTGGCCATCATGGCCCGCTTCGGCGTCGTCGTCGAGCGCGAGGGCTGGCAGCGTTTTACGGTGCGGGCGGGTAGTCGCTACGTCTCGCCGGGAACGATCTATGTCGAAGGCGATGCGTCGTCGGCTTCCTATTTTCTTGCGCTCGGCGCCATTGGCGGCGGCCCGGTGCGCGTCGAGGGGGTCGGGCGCGATTCGATCCAGGGCGATGTGAAATTCGCCGAAGCCCTGGCGCAAATGGGGGCGCGCATCGAGATGGGGCCCAACTGGATGGAATCGCGGGCGCCGGAAGGAGGTTTGGTTGCGGTCGACCTCGATTGCAACCATATTCCCGATGCGGCGATGACGCTGGCGACGACGGCGCTGTTTGCCAAAGGTACGACGACCTTGCGCAACATCGCCAGTTGGCGGGTCAAGGAGACCGACCGCATCGCGGCGATGGCGACCGAATTGCGCAAGTTGGGGACGAGCGTGGAAGAGGGCGAGGATTTCATCCGCGTCACGCCGGCTGCCTTGAAACCAGCGGCGATCGACACCTATGACGACCACCGCATGGCGATGTGCTTTTCGCTGGCTGCGTTCGGTACGCCGTTGCGTATCAACGATCCCAAGTGTGTTGCCAAGACATTTCCCGATTATTTCGAGCGTTTCGCTGCGGTCACTCGCGCCGCGCGGGTAATCGCCATCGACGGCCCATCGGCTTCCGGCAAGGGAACGGTGGCGGCGCGCGTGGCGGCGGCGCTGGGTTTCGCTTATCTGGATTCCGGTGCCTTGTACCGGTTGACCGCGCTAGCCGCCAAACGGGCGGGCATAGCCTGGAATGACGAGGCTGGCGTCGCAGTCATCGCCGCCGGACTCGACGTCGTCTTTTCCGAGAACGATATATGCCTCGACGGGCTGTCGGTCGGCGAGGCGATTCGCAGCGAGGAAATCTCGTCCGGCGCGTCGCAGGTCGCGGCGTTGCCTGCCGTTCGCGAGGCGCTGCTATTCCGCCAGCGGGCGTTCAACACGGCGCCCGGCCTGGTTGGCGATGGTCGCGACATGGGGTCGGTCATCTTCCCGCGGGCTGCACTCAAGGTCTTCCTGACGGCGAGTGCCGGAGCGCGCGCCGAACGTCGCTATAAGCAGTTGATCGAAAAAGGATTCTCTGCTAATCTCCCCGACCTTCTGCTTGACCTTCAGCAACGCGATGCGCGGGATTCCCAGCGTAGCGTGGCGCCGCTCAGGCAGGAAGCCGATGCCAAATTGCTTGATACGACAGCGCTCACCATCGAAGAGGCGGTGAACCAGGTGCTGGCGTGGAGCAGGGAAGCATCGCAGTAAGGCATTGCCGGCCGACGGGCGGGCAATATGTTTTTTCAACCTAACCCGCTGTGGGTCTCACGATCCGTGGCATGAAAGTTCTCTCCGTAATGGAATCTTTTGCTCAACTGTTTGAAGAATCCCTGGCTCGCCAGGAAATGCGTCAAGGCGAAGTCATCACTGCAGAAGTGGTGCTCATTGATCACAATTTCGTTGTCGTCAATGCCGGCCTGAAATCGGAATCTTATGTTCCGCTCGAAGAATTCCTGAATGATCAGGGCGAGCTTGAAGTCAAGGTCGGCGATTTCGTGCAAGTCGCCATCGAGATGCTGGAAGACGGCTACGGCGCCACGCGCCTGTCGCGCGATCGCGCCAAGCGCATCGCCGCCTGGAACTTCCTGGAAGAAGCCCTGAACAACAACTCCCTGGTTACCGGCACCATCACCGGCAAGGTCAAGGGTGGTCTGACCGTCATGTCCAACGGTGTCCGTGCCTTCCTGCCGGGCTCGCTGGTCGACATGCGTCCGGTCAAGGACACCACGCCGTACGAAGGCAAGACCATGGAGTTCAAGGTCATCAAGCTCGACCGCAAGCGCAACAACGTGGTCATGTCCCGTCGTGCCGTACTCGAAGCCACCGCTGACAAGGATCGCGAAAAGCTCCTCGAGAACCTCAAGGAAGGCACCGTCGTCAAGGGCATCGTCAAGAACATCACCGACTACGGCGCATTCGTCGACCTGGGCGGTATCGATGGTCTGTTGCACATCACCGACCTGGCCTGGCGCCGTGTCCGTCACCCGAGCGAAGTGCTCAATGTGGGCGACGAAGTCACCGCCAAGATCCTCAAGTTCGACGCCGAAAAGAACCGCGTTTCCCTGGGCATGAAGCAACTGGGCGACGATCCGTGGGTTGGCATTGCCCGCCGTTACCCGGCCGGCACCCGCCTGTTCGGCAAGGTCACCAACCTGACCGACTACGGTTCATTCGTTGAAATCGAACAAGGCATCGAAGGCCTGGTGCACGTGTCCGAAATGGACTGGACCAACAAGAACGTTCATCCGTCCAAGGTTGTTTCCCTGGGCGATGAAGTTGAAGTCATGATCCTCGAGATCGACGAAGAGCGTCGCCGCATTTCGCTCGGCATGAAGCAGTGCAAGGCCAATCCGTGGGATGACTTTGCGATGAACCACAAGAAGGGCGACAAGGTTCGCGGTGCCATCAAGTCGATTACCGACTTCGGCATCTTCATCGGCCTGCCCGGTGGCATCGATGGCCTGGTGCATCTGTCCGACCTGTCCTGGAGCGCGACCGGCGAAGAAGCCATCCGCAACTTCAAGAAGGGCGACGAAGTCGAGGCGCTGGTTCTCGGTATCGACGTCGAGAAGGAGCGCATCTCCCTGGGTATCAAGCAGATGGAAGGCGATCCCTACACCAACTTCATCGCAACCCACGAAAAGAACAGCATCGTGAACGCCACCGTCAAGTCGGTGGATGCGCGCGGCGCCGTGCTGACGCTGGATGGCGAGAACGAAGGTTACCTGCGTGCTT
>ERZ795055.484-NODE-484-length-37903-cov-5.941450_pt1 | contig 37903 bp, 29 predicted proteins | sample MGYA00375139_ERZ795055 | MGnify/ENA primary metagenome ERZ795055 (study PRJEB30184, sample SAMN05720283) | anaerobic digester metagenome | isolation source: active sludge of municipal wastewater-treating anaerobic digesters | place: USA | collected 2015-01-23 ... | reverse complement strand
ACCGGGGATAAGTCTGAAACAGGAAGGTATAACCTATATAGCCGGTGCTGAGCTTCCATGCCTTATTGTAAACGTCGTCAGGGGCGGCCCCGGCCTTGGTACCATACAGCCTGCACAGTCGGACTACTTTCAGGCTGTGAAGGGAGGCGGTCACGGCGACTACCACCTAATAGTACTTGCTCCTGCTTCTGTTCAGGAAATGGCCGATTTTGTCGGACTGGGATTTGACCTGGCATTCAAATACAGAAACCCTGTTATGATACTTTCCGATGGCGCCATCGGTCAGATGATGGAAAAAGTATGGCTCGATCCTCCGAAGAAAAGGTCGGACAACATCCCCGGATGGGCCACTACCGGCAAGCCTGCCGGCAGGAAAAGGAACATTATAACCTCGCTTGAACTGGATCCGTTCAGACAGGAGGTCTTTAACCGGAAACTGGTGGCAAAATACAATGAGATAAGGGAAAAGGAAGTCCGGTACGAAGAATACCAGTGCGAAGATGCCGAATATCTGCTTGTTGCCTATGGAACAAGCGCCAGAGTCTGCCAGAAGACAGTCCAGCTTGCGCGTGAACAGGGCATTAAGGCCGGACTTCTCAGGCCAATAACACTTTTCCCGTTCCCCTCAAAGAGGATTAGCGAACTTTCCACCAGGATTAAAATGGCTCTGGCAGTCGAGATGAGCGCAGGACAGATGGTCGAGGACGTGATGCTGGCTGTCAACGGAAAAGTCCCCGTACATTACTACGGCAGAATGGGTGGAATGGTACCGACACCCGACGAAGTTGTTGAAAACCTTAAAGAAAGGATAATAGGAGGCTGAGATATGAAGGAAGTAACCGGAATAAAGGAATACATTAAGCCCGAGAATCTGGCTTACAGGAAATCATCGCTGCTTACCGATGATATAATGCACTACTGCCCGGGCTGCGGACACAGCACCACACACAGGATACTTGCCGAGGTGATAGAGGAGGAGGGGATACAGCACGATACAATCGGGATTTCACCCGTCGGCTGCTCGGTATTCCTCTACAACTATATTGATATCGACTGGCAGGAAGCTGCCCATGGCAGAGCCCCGGCAGTGGCTACCGGGATAAAGCGCCTTCTTCCCGAAAAATTTGTCTTTACTTACCAGGGCGACGGCGACCTTGCCGCTATCGGGACAGCGGAAACAATACACAGCTGCAACAGAGGTGAAAATATTCTTATCATCTTCATTAATAACGGAATATACGGCATGACCGGAGGACAGATGGCCCCCACAACCCTGCCCGGAATGAAATCTTCCACTTCACCCTACGGAAGAGACGTGGCTACAATGGGAAATCCGTTGAAAATCACTGATATAGTTGCCACTCTCCCCGGGACATATTATGTAACAAGGCACAGTGTGCATACACCGGCTAATGTAAGGAAGACCAAAAAAGCTATCCGCAAGGCTTTCCAGTACCAGAAGCTTAACAGGGGAACATGTTTTATCGAAGTGGTGTCAAACTGCCCCTCGGGCTGGAAGATGACTCCTGTCCAGGCAAACAGGTGGATGGAAGAAAATATGTTCCCGTATTATCCGCTGGGCGACCTTAAGGCGCCGGAGGAAGAGAAGGTCCAACAACCTAAAACAGAGTAAAATGACAGAGGAAATATTGATAGCAGGATTCGGAGGACAGGGAGTTCTTTCCATGGGCAAGATAATGGCCTATTCAGGCATGATGCAGAATATGGAGGTAAGCTGGATGCCATCGTACGGACCTGAAATGAGGGGAGGAACAGCCAATGTGATAGTCATCCTGAGCAGCGAAAAGATAAGCTCTCCGATAATAAGGCATTTCGACACAGCCATAATACTTAACCAGCAATCGATGGACAAGTTCGAGCAGGCAGTCAAACCCGGCGGAGTGCTGATTTACGACTCAAACGGTATTACTCGCCATCCCGAAAGAAAAGATATTTCTGTCTACAGGATAGATGCAGCCGAAGAGGCTGCCAGAATGAACAGCCATAAAACTTTCAATATGATAGTGCTGGGAGGATTTCTTAAGATAAAGCCCGTGCTTACGATGGAAAAAGTAATAGCCGGACTGAAGAAATCGCTTCCCGAGCGATACCATAAAATGATCCCTGAGAATGAGAAATCTCTGATAAGGGGAGCTGAGATAATCAAAGAAATTCACAGAGTATAACCGGAAGATATCCTTGCTGACCACAGAGTGAACCTGGACTGATGCTTTCAGGGCTCACCCTGTGGTCTTTTTTTCTGCTCATTCGTAGAAGTGCATCTCTCTTATATAATTCCAAACAGCCGGATTGAGGTAATAGGACATATCTTTCCCTTTTCGGATGCCGTTCCTTATAAAGGTTCCTGATATCTGCATCAGGGGAGCTTTAACCCATTTAATCGAAGCTTTACCGAGAATGGCCTCAAGTTGTTCATTTTTTACTTTTTCAGTATCAGGACGGGGATATACATAAATTGGGAATCTCCTTACCAGCTCTTCGGCATTCTTCCACTTGTGAAGGGTGTACAGGTTGTCTTCTCCCATTACCAGAACAAATTTGCGATCGGGGTGTTTTTCGGTGAGAAGTGCCATGGTGTCGATTGTATAAGAAGGAGAGGGACGGTTGAACTCGATGTCGGACGATCTCAGGCCTTCCCGCTCGCCGATGGCCAGATCGACAAGATAAAGCCTGTCGCGGTCAGAAAGAAGTGATGACTTAAGCTTGAGAGGATTCTGAGGACTTACCACAAACCAGATCTCGTCGAGATCAGAGAATTCCTTCATATAACCTGCAATGGCAAAGTGCCCGATATGAACCGGATTGAATGATCCGAAAAATAAGCCTGTTTTTCCCATATAACGGTTTACTGAGTCGTTTCCTGTACTTTTATTCAGTTTATGACATGGATGTCATTGTTGATCAGAAAGAAAACTACTTACAATCCGCAAAACTTCCATTTTAGCGAGAGCAAGATCGTCGTTTACAACTATATGGTCGAACATGCCGGCAAGATTTATCTCCTCCCTGGCCTTTTCAATCCTTATCTTTATTCTTTCCCTGTCGTCAGTGGCCCTTCCGAGAAGCCTTCTCTCAAGCTCGCTGACCGAAGGGGGCATTATGAAAACCGAAATTGCTTCTGAACCATATAGTTTCTTCAGATTGACTCCTCCCTTTACATCTACATCGAATATAACATTTCTGCCTGCCTTCCTGATCCTTTCTATCTCACTCTTAAGCGTTCCGTAACAATGGCCTTTGTAAACCTCTTCCCATTCTGCAAATTCTTTATTTTCAACTCTTTTCCTGAATTCTTCCGGAGAAAGGAACCAATATTCCTTTCCGTTTTTTTCATTTCCCCGTGGAGGCCTGGTGGTGGCGGAAACCGAGAACTCCAGATTCAGACCGTGTTCAAGGAGATGGTTTACTATTGTAGTTTTTCCTGCGCCCGACGGAGCTGAAACAATAACCAGCCTTCCTTTCATCAGTAAATGGTTTTTGTTTTAAAGGAATGTCGGAGTCCGCATGTTTCAGAATTATGTACATACGTGATCGTGTATTTGTTACATGGATCTTTCATATTATAAAATATTGTTTGTCTGTTCCTTGATTTTCTCGAGTTCATCCTTCATCCTTACCACCAGCTTCTGTATGGAAGCATCGTTAGCCTTGGATCCCAGCGTGTTTATTTCCCTTCCTATTTCCTGGGTTATGAAACTCAGCACTTTACCATTTGGAGCAGGGCTTTCGACAGTCTCAAGGAAATACTCACAGTGCTTTCTGAGCCTTACCTTTTCTTCATTTATATCGAACTTTTCAAGGTAGAAAATAAGCTCCTGCTCAAACCTGTTCCTGTCGATGTTTTCTGTCGCGCCATTTCCGCTAAGCAGGGCATGAAGCTTCTCCCTCACCTTTTCAATCCTGCCGGGTTCGAATTTCTCCACTTCAGCCAGGGATCCAAGAATTCCGGATATTCTCTTTCCAAGATCCTCCTCAATCGATTTGCCTTCCTCCGTCCGGTACTGGTTTAGGGTATTCACCGATTCATTGATGCAGTCCTTTACCAGATTCCATTCCTCTTCGGGCAGTTCAGGCTTTTCAGTTTTGAGGGAGTCGGGAAGCCTCATGATTATTGGCAAAATCTGGTCGTCGATATTTACTTCAAGCTCGGAAGCCAGCTCCCTGAGCTGCCTGAAATATCCTTTTACTATTGTCTTGTTGATGATTGGAATGCCTTCATCTTCAAGTATGTCGAAATAAATCGAGAGGTCTATCTTGCCCCTGTCGAGCATCTGGCTGATCATATTCCTGATTTCCGGTTCTTTTTCCTTATAAAGCCACGGAACCTTGGTGTTAAGGTCGAATTGCTTTGAATTCAACGATTTGATCTCGACGGTTATTTTTTTCTGAGGTGTTTCGGCTATGGATTTGCCATAGCCTGTCATTGACTTGATCATATAAGTTCGGGTTAGCGCTGAAAGGTACGAATTCCCGCTCTTTTAATAAAAAATGTTAAAAAAATAATGCATAATGACCTGCAATATTCATGTTTTGAGTGACTTAGGTTCTTTCGTCAGGATAATTCCGGATTATACAGGATTGATTTTGTTATCTTTGTGCAAATTAAACGTCTTAATCGACGTTATGATTTCAGCCATTAACAGGGATCTCATTTACCGGAGCATTTGCTTATGAAACCCATATGTTTTAAAAACGCAAACGCGTATATTATTAATTATCAAGTATATGGGTTCCGTTATTTCATAAAAACCAAAATTACATTATGATGAAAGGAAGACGATTACTCCCTTTTATTCTGACTTTTTTCTTCTACCTTCCTTCCGGAATATCTCAGGAAATTACTGACACTGCAGATAAAGGCGGATTTTCAGTTGTTTTTCAACAGGATGAAATGACTGTTGCACAGGATTCAATTCCCACAAGGGTGATTGATCTTTCCCGCGATCAGGCTGTGAGACTGTTAGAGAGGCAGTTCAGGATACGATCGGGGCGCCGGCAGGGCAATCCGCTTTTTACTTCAATAAGCCGTTTGCTGCATGCCGCTTCATCGCCTCCCTTCGATTCCACACGACTCTTCCTGACTGACTATCCTTACGATTCACTCAGGATAGCAGGCGATACTCTTCCGGTATTTAAAAGGATAACATACTTATTGCCTGCAGATACGCTTCCGGGCAATGACTCGATCAGGCTGCCTGTCGCGGCCGATTCGGTTGTCTTTTCAGGTTATAAATTCAGGAACGACTCGATACAGGCGGCTGTAAGGGTTCTTCTGGGTTACCTTGAGGACCGTGATTCCAGCCTGATAAAATTCACCGGAGCCGGTGTCGGAGAGTATCCTCTCTGGCTTAACTCGAAAACCGACCGGATGATAAGATTCTGGCTTAAGAATGACCTGTATGACTCTGTTACAGTCTGGATTGGCAATCCTGTACGAAACACAATCGAACTGTATCTTGAACATGGTGTCAATATCAGAAGACCATCCCGCCAGGGTTACGTGGCTGAGGCAAGGATTGATGTTGAACCGCGCGATAACACCACACTGGTCGATATAAACAGGATACTTACAAAATCCCAGTACTGGAAGTACCGTACCGAAGCTTCATTTTCGCTCAACCAGGGGATGGTGTCAAACTGGGTAAAGGGCGGAGAAAACAATATTTCCACAGCATTTGACATTACCTGGTTTGCCGATTACAACAATAAGAGCAAGCTGCTTTCATCTGCTAATTTTGCCAGGATAAAGTACGGCCTTATCAAGTCGGGAAGCGAGGACATAAGAAAGAATCTCGATCTTCTCGAAACAAACTCAAAGCTAAACCACAAAGCATTTGGCAAATTCGATTTCAGCGGAATCATGTTGTTCAAGACTCAGGTTTCGAAGGGTTACAACTATCCCGATACGATACCTGTGTCGAAACTGCTTAACCCCGCGATCCTGACACTGGGATTCGGACTCGATTATAAACCCAACAAGAAAACATCCATAAACCTGTCGCCTCTTTCATACAAGGCTACTTTTGTACCCGATACCGCGAGCATTGAACAGACAAAATACGGCATTGCAGCCGACAGGAGATCAAAACATGAGCCCGGAGCCAGCTTTATGATTACTAACGAGATGCGCCCCATGAAGAACATGACTGTGACTAACAGGTTGCAGCTTTTCACAAATTATGTCAATAATCCCCTTAATATCGATGTTGACTGGGAAATGATTGTACAGGCCAACCTGAACTGGTTTACTGATGTGAGGCTCAACACGCACCTTATTTTCGATGATGATACCAAAACTCTTCTTTTTGACAAGGATAAAAACCCGGTAATGGGAGAGGACGGCAAACAGAGAAAAACCGCAAGGGTGCAATTCAAGGAATTGCTTGGATTCTCTTTTATTTTCAGATTCTGATAACAGAGGGCGAACAGGGGATTTATTCAGCAGCGGGTTGCCCGGACGATTTTTTCATACCAGGCTTTTCTGATAAATCCTGAAACGCTTCACAATTTTACCGTTCATCCGCTCGCATTCGGCTCTCATCCGGGCATTCAGTTCCATTATAAGATGACTGTCGAGAATCGTCTTGTTACGCTTTCTGGCCGATTCGAGGACCTTTACTCCCAACATCACATCAATTCCCTTTCCCCTGAATTCTTCCTTAACTCCTCCAAGCATCAACATCAGTTTGGTCGATTCTTTCATTCCTTTCAGGATCCTGAATATGCCGAACGGAAAAAGTTTTCCTTTGGCCGCGATTATTCCGGAAGTCATATCGGGAAGCGCCACTATGAAACCGACAATCTCGTTATGCGACACTGCAATTTTGACGAATTCAGGATCCAGGATTGGCAGATATCTTCCTGCAAAATCCTCCTTCTCCACGTCATTCAGAGGAACATAACCGTAAATATCACGGAAGGTCTTGTTCATCAGTTCCAGCACGGGAATGATTACCGGTTTAATCTCTTTCTTCGTTTTAAACTCCTGAATAGTTATCTCTCCGTTCCTCGCGTATCTCTCGAGAGCTTTAAGGTAAACCGGAGGATATGATTCAGGTATGGGCAGATTGTAGTTCACCAGGTCGATCTCCTTTGTATAGCCTTCTTCTTCAAGCAGAGCAGGCATGTAAGGCGAGTTGGTGGGCGCAGTGAACAGGAAGGGGTATTCGAATCCCTCTATCTGGAATCCCTGGGGATCCTTGTCAGAAAATCCCATCGGCCCGACTATCTTAACCATTCCCCTTTCCCTGACCCACTCCTCAGCCCTGGAGATCAGGGCGTGGAACACCTCCCTGTCGTTATAGCATTCCATAAAGCTGAATCTGCCGTGCTTTTCTTTCTTGATTTCGTTGTACCTGTTGTTAATCAGCGTCATGATCCTTCCTACCGGTTTGTTATCCTTCCATGCGATGAAGAAGTCGGCATCCGAGTAACTGTACGAACTGTTTTTTTTCTTGTCGAACAGGTGCCATTCATCTGAGTAAAGGGGAGGCAGCCAGTTTGGTTCCCCCCGGTGAACCTTTGCAGGCAGATAAATGAATTCCCGCAATTCACTGCGGGACTCTATTTTTTTTACAATAATCTCAGACATCAGGCCAGGGTATTTTAATTCGCCAATAAACAAAAAAAATCAACAGACTATTGAAATCAGGTGAAAATAATAAGGTCGAGTATTACGAATGCTGCAAAAACGACGCTTGCAATGCCGTTGGTTGTCTGGAATGCGATATTTACCCGGCTAAGGTCGCCCGGCTTCACCAGAAGATGCTGCCATAGCAGCAATCCTGTGAAGATGACAGCTCCGGCCAGATAGAGTATGTTTCCTTTGCCTGCAATCCCGGCTGCAACAACAAGCAGGAATGTAACAAAATGAACTAGCCCCGAAATTGAAAGCGCTTTCTTTCGTCCGGTAAGCGAAGGAATGGAATGAAGTTTTTGTTCCCTGTCAAATTCGACATCCTGAAGAGAATAGATTATGTCAAATCCGCTGACCCAGGTAAGCACTATCAGTGAGTATATTATCGGAAGGAAGTGGAAAGAGCCTGTTACCGAAATGTATGCCCCTATCGGAGCGAGACTCAGCCCCAGTCCAAGGATAAAGTGACACAGGGAGGTAAAGCGTTTCGTAAGGCTGTAACCCAGGATGACTGCAAGGGCTACAGGCGAAAGGAATAAGGTGAGCCTGTTTATCAGTCCTGCCGAAACAATAAAGAGCAGGGCATTTGCAGCAACAAACAGGGAGGCCTGTTTTACCCCGATCTTCCCTGAAGGTATCTCTCTCTGCCCTGTCCTTGGATTAAGCTTGTCATATTTCCTGTCAACCAGTCTGTTAAAACCCATTGCAGCATTTCTTGCGAAGATCATGCACAGTATAATAAGCAGGAGAAGCCTGATGCTGAATTCATTAGTGGTAGTGGTGACTGCAAGAGTGAATCCTATCAGCGCAAAAGGCATTGCAAACACCGTGTGTATGAACTTGACAAGAGAGAGATAATCACCTGCTGTTTTGAGTATTCTTGCCATCTCAGGAATTGGAATTCAGTTCAATAACAGAATCTGGTTCTGAGGATTCTCATCTTATAACGGCCCCAAGCTCTTTCTCGAAAGCTCTCCTGAGGTTGTCCATTACCTTGTCTATATTCTTGTCGGTGAGTGTTCTCAGGTCATCACGCAGAATAAAGCTGACCGCGTATGATTTCTTGTTTGCACCAAGGCTTTCGCTCTCATAAACATCGAAGAGGTTTACTTCGCGCAATACATTCCTTTCGGTTTTAAATGCGATATCTCTTATACGGATGAACTTAACCTCACGGTCGAGAAGCATTGCCATGTCACGCCTCACCGAAGGGTATTTCGGGAGTTCACTGAAATTAATTGTTTTTTTCCCTATCAGTCTGGTCAGCAGGTCCCAATCGATGTGGCTGTAAAAAACATCCTGACCTATATCGAAGCGCGACAGCATCTTTTTTGAAAGTTTTCCCGTTTCAGCCAGTACCTTATTGTTTATAATATAGGTTACCGATTCCGAGAAATATTTCTTGTTGCTTTCCCCGTTCGACATCAGGTTAGCATCTATGCCAAACCGGGCAAAGATCATCTCGGTGACCGATTTCATGTGGTAGAAATCGGAAAGACCCGTCTTATTGTTCCAGCTTTCCTTTCCTGTTTTTCCTGTGATGTACAGATCGAGTGATTTTCTTTCTGTATAGTCATTAACTGAAGGAACTTCAGAGCCATGTCCGGTTCTGAAGTAGCAGCTGCCGAATTCATAAAGCTTTAAATCAGAACACTGACGGTTGATGTTCCAGATCACCGAGCTCAGTCCCCCGTAAAGCAGCGATTGTCTCAATGCATTAAGGTCGGAGCTCAGGGGATTTGCCAGTGTCACAAGCTGAGAGGAGTCGAAATCGCTGTCGCCCTCATACCATGCCGCCGGGTTAAGGGAATTGCACATTATCTCGGCAAAACCATTGCCCGACAAAAGGTCTGAAACGGTGTTTACAGCCTTTTCGGTATCAGGTTTCTCTATGTAGCTGAGGGTGGAATTTACGTGGTTGCTGATCTCCACGTTGTTGTATCCGTATATCCTGAGTATCTCTTCTATCACATCAGCTTCCAGCTTGACATCGACCCTGTATGCGGGGACCTCAATAAGCATTTTTTCTTCATCTTCCCTGAGAATTATAAAGTCAAGCAGGCCAAGTATCCTTTGTATAGTTTCCCTGCCGATCTTTTTACCTATAAGCCTGTCTATGTTACTGAAACTTACTTCGGTAATGGCATTTTCGATCTTTTTGGGGTATATGTCTATTATTTCAGAGCTTATTTTACCTCCGGCAAGTTCCTTCATAAGAAGAGCTGCCCTTTTAAGGGCCCATACCGTAATGTTCGGATCGGTTCCCCTTTCAAATCTGAATGATGCATCTGTCTGCAGGGAATGCCTTTTTGAGGTTTTCCGGATTGAGACGGCATTGAAATGGGCGCTTTCGAGGAAGATGTTCCTGGTTTCTGAGCTTACTCCCGATTTTATCCCGCCGAATACGCCTGCAATGCACATTCCTTCTTCTTCATTGCAAATCATAAGGTCACGGTGTGAAAGATTCCTTTCGAGTCCGTCGAGTGTGACAAATCTGGTTTTGTCGGGCAGGTTGTCAATAATGACTTTTTTCCCGGCAACCTTGTCGGCATCGAAAGCATGAAGGGGCTGACCTATCTCGTGCTGAACGAAATTGGTTATATCCACCACATTGCTTATGGGATTAAGTCCTATTGACCTGAGCCTGTTTTTGAGCCATTCAGGCGATTCTCCTATCTTTACATCGCTGATCGTGAGTCCTGTATATCTTGGACAATCCCTGGTATTCTTCACTATTACCTCAAAACCTGAAGTATTGCTGTCGTGGCTGAAACTATCTACTGAAGGTCTGACTGCCTTATGACCGATGCCGCTGTTAAGGCTGAGATAAGCTGCCAGATCGCGGGCCACCCCAAAGTGAGAACCGCTGTCAATCCGGTTGGGAGTAAGACCTATCTCGAATATGGTATCATGCTCAATCCTGAAATATTCACTCGCCGGTGTGCCCGGAACAGCTTCGCTGTCGAGAACCATTATACCATCATGGTTTTCTCCCAGTCCAAGCTCATCCTCGGCACAAATCATTCCTTCCGACACTTCACCCCTGATCTTTGTCTTTTTAAGCTCAATTGTTTCATCGCCCCTGTAAAGCGTCGTTCCGGCAACAGCAACCGGCACTTTCTGTCCGGCAGCCACGTTTGGCGCTCCGCAAACTATCTTAAGAGGTTCAGGCAGACCGATGTCAACCGTAGTTACCGAAAGCTTGTCTGCATCGGGATGCTTTTTGCAGGTAAGGACTTCTCCAACAACGACACCTTTCAATCCGCCCCTGACCGACTCCCATTCCACGACCCCTTCGATTTCGAGACCGATGCTGGTGAGTATTTCCGACAATGAGTGTGCATCTATGTCAGTCTTTATATATTCTTTCAGCCAGTTATAAGAAATTTTCATTTTTCAGAAAAAATTATTGTTAAAAAGTCCGTCCGGTTTGTGGGTTTCTTTCATCGTTCCCTTCTGTCCGGGTCGAAAAAAATATCAAGATTGCAAAAGTAAACAATTTCTCCAAGCTAAGGGTAATTATCTATCTTTGCACATCAAAACTTGTAGATATGACGCTGGAACAGAACGACAGACTGATACTTATAACGAATGATGACGGATTGTATGCTTCAGGACTCAGAACTCTTATTGAGGTAATGGAGGAATTTGGAAAGGTTGTACTGGTTTCCACTCAGGAAAGCATGTCGGCAATGTCGATGGCTCTTACTGTTAAGACGCCACTCAGGGTCAAGCTTTTGGAGGAGACCGACCGCCGGAGGGTTTATGCGTGTAACGGAACACCAACCGACAGTATCAAGCTTGCAGTCAATCAGCTCCTTGAAAGAAAACCCGACTGGGTGGTATCGGGGATAAACCATGGGGCCAATGCGTCGGTCAGCGTTCTTTATTCAGGAACCATGGCTGCTGCCATAGAGGGCTGTCTTTACGGCATCGACTCCGTAGGGTTTTCGCTCAGCGACTTCTCACGCACCCCCGACTTCTCGGTTTGCAGGAAATACATAAGGATAGTGATGCTAAAACTTACAGAAATGAAACTGCCAGCCGGTATCTGCCTTAATGTCAACATCCCTTCCGTACCTGAGAGTGAGATAAAGGGAGTACTTGTCTGCCGGCAGTCAAAAGGAAACTGGAAGGAAGAATTTGAAAAGAGGAAGGATCCTATGGGACGGACTTATTACTGGCTTACAGGTGTTTTCCAGAACCAGGAACCCGAAGCAAATGACACTGACGAATGGGCTCTTGCCAATAATTATGTTTCGATAGTTCCCGTTTCAGTCGATATGACTGCCCACTCCTATATAAACACGCTTAAAGAGCACTTCAGCCTATGACATTCATCGGGAAATATGACAGGCAATGGATCGGAGCCCTTTCCGGGTTTGTTGCTCCTGTCATCATTTCACTTGCAGTATGGTTTTTTTCAAGGGATGGCGGTAGTTTAACCGGATATTTCAACAGGATAGTGGAGGCCGATATTCTTACTCACATTATATCACTTTGTGTCTTTCCCAATATTTTCCTTTTCCTCCTTTTCAACCGGCTTGATATGCTGAGAGCTACAAGAGGAGTGCTTGCTATTACAATATTCTGGGCAGTACTTGTTTTTTCAGTCAAGTTTCTCTTATGAAGTATTTCATTATAGCTGGAGAACAATCGGGTGATCTTCACGGATCGAACCTTGTTAAGGAACTTTTTCACTGCGACCGCGAAGCTGAAATACAATGCTGGGGAGGTGATATGATGCAGGCGGCCGGAGCGGAATTGTTGATGCACTACCGCAGGACAGCCTTTATGGGTTTTGTCGAGGTTGCAAAAAACCTGGGCTCGATAGGAAAGCTGTTTTCACTCTGCAAACGGCAGATATCTTCATTCAACCCCGATGTAGTTGTGCTTATCGATTATCCCGGCTTTAACCTCCGGATTGCTGAATTTGCTAAAAAATCGGGATTTAAAGTATTCTATTACATCTCACCCAAGCTCTGGGCCTGGAATGAAGGAAGAGTCAGAAAGGTTAAGAAATTCGTCGACAGGATGTATATTATCTTTCCTTTCGAGGTGGATTTCTATTCGAGACACGGTGTTGAAGCTGTATACAAGGGGAATCCTCTTCTCGATGAGACAGAAAACAGGCTAAGGTCTCTTCCTCCGGAAAGCGAGGTACGGAAATCCCTGGGAATCGGAGAAAAACCTGTCATTGCAATGCTTGCCGGAAGCAGAAAGAGCGAAGTACGACAGATTCTTCCAAGGATGCTTGAAGCCATTCCCGCTTTTCCGGATCACCAGTTTATTATTGCCGGAGTGAAGAACCTGCCGGAAGAATTATACAAGGGTATTATTAAGGATTACCCTGTAAAACTTATCAGTGATAAAACATACGAGATACTTCATATTTCGGAAGCAGCGCTTGTGAAGTCCGGAACTTCCACCCTGGAGGCAGCATTGCTTGGAGTTCCTGAAGTGGTTTGTTACAGGGGCGACTTTATATCCATGCTTATTGCCCGGGCTGTGATTAAAGTGAAGTACATCTCCCTGGTAAACCTGATAACAGGTTATGAAGCCGTTAAGGAACTGGTTCAATATTCACTTAACAGGAAAAACCTGATACACGAACTGGAAGCAGTCCTGCCGGGAGGATATAAAAGAGAAAAAGTTCTCAGGGATTACGAAAATGTCAGGGAAATACTCGGTCCCGAAGGAGCATCGGAACGCGTGGCATACGATATAGTGTCGGTACTGAAATGACAGGAAAGCGGACTGCAATAAAAGTGCAACCTGATTTCCAAAGAGATGAAAATCAAATGTCAAGGATCATCCTGAGTATACTGCTGGTTGTTCTGCTTTCACCGGGTTTTGTCTCAGCTCAGGTGAAAGTGAGAGTTTTTGCCGACAGAAAACCCTCCGGTGTGTCGCTTCTGGCTGATAAGGGCAGGTTTGAACTGGATATTTACGACGGAACCCCGACGGTTGTGGAACCCGGCGACCTTGTAGTATTTGCAATGTACGGAGACAGGATTGCAGTAAAGCTCAAAAATTCAGTGAGTTTCACTGTTGATTCACTGATTGTCCGCGGACTTGGCGTCAACGACCTTTTCTTTCTCAGAGTCAACGGAACTCCCGGAGAGCGTCGTCACTACAGCGGAAGCCTTAAATGCTATGCCGATCTTGGCGTTATGGTTCTTATAAATTTATGTGATCAGGAGGAATATGTTGCCGGAGTTGTCAGGACAGAAGGAGGACCAGGCAGAAGAATTGAATACCTTAAATCGCAGGCTCTTCTGGCCCGGACTTACCTTTACAGGCATCTCGACCGTCATCTGATCGATGGCTACAACCTTTGCGACCATACTCATTGCCAGGCTTTCAACGGAGTAACTTCCGACTCGCTTGTTCTCAGAGCGGTGAAGGAGACAAGGAACCAGGTTATTCTGGCAGCCGACAGCACTCTGATCATCTCGGCGTTTCACTCGAACTGCGGAGGAGAAACTTCAACTTCCGATTTTGTGTGGCTGGCATCACATGCCTATCTTAAGAAAGTTAATGATCCGTTCTGCCAGAAATCTCCGAATGCAAGATGGAAAAAAACAATACCTCTGGCAGAATGGGAGTCATATCTGAAACGTTCGGGCTTCCAGGGTCCGGGTAAAACCCCGCTGTCGTATAATTTTGTCCAGGATAAACGGCAAAACAACTATAAAGCAGGATCCTTTCCAATCCCCTTTAACAGGATCAGGAATGACTTTGACCTTAAGTCATCTTTTTTCTCGGTAACAAGGGAAGGGAATTCAATCATTCTCAGGGGAAGGGGATATGGCCACGGTGTTGGTCTGTGCCAGGAAGGCGCCATGGTAATGGCTGCAAGGGGATTCCTGTCTGACGAGATAATTAAATTTTATTATTCGGATGTGATCATAACCGATGTTAAAAATGCCAGACCTTTAAAAGTGATAAAAACTATCAACAGTAGTGATTAAGACCAGAAGGAAACTTATTGATTATTTTTGCCTCGCAACTTGAAGTATAAACTATTGAAATAATATCGATGTTCGCAATTTTCAGAAAGGAAACGACAGGTTTTTTCAGCAGTCTTACCGGTTATATGGTAATTATTGTCTTTCTGCTGATAAACTCACTGTTCATGTGGGTGCTTCCAGGTGAATGGAATATTCTCGACAGCGGCTATGCCGGCCTTGACACCCTTTTCCTTCTGTCGCCCTGGATCTTCCTGTTCCTTGTGCCGGCTGTCACTATGAAGATGATTGCGGAGGAGAAGCGGCTTGGAACATTGGAATTGCTGTATTCCAAACCCGTCACAGAACGGGGGATCGTCTATGGAAAGTTTTTTGCCGCAGTGGCCCTGGTACTGCTTGCCCTGGTTCCGGGGATAATCTATTACCTGTCAGTCCACTTTCTTGGAGATACTCCCGGAAACCTCGACAGGGGAGGCGCTGCAGGTGCTTTCATCGGTTTATTTTTCCTTGCTGCCGTTTATGCCTCCGCTGGTCTTTTTGCCTCCTCACTTACCGACAACCAGGTTGTCGCCTTTATTCTTGCGGTTCTCATCTGCCTGGGCCTTTTCATGGGATTCGATGCCTTTGCATATCTTCCCGGCCTCAGAAAAGTTGATGAATTCGTTATCGGATTAGGGATAACTGAGCATTACAAGTCGATGAGCAGGGGAGTGCTCGACCTCAGGGACATAGTATATTTCACCGCTGTAGTTATAATATTCAACGAAGCCACCCGGATGGTACTTCTTTCCAGGAACAGGGAAAAAAGAAACTGGATAAGTTTCGGAACAATGGTTGCGTTAGTTATTCTTGCCGCTGTTGCTGTTTCATTCCTCAGAATACGGGCCGACCTCACTGAAGACAGGCGCTACACGCTGTCGGAACCCACCAGGAAAGTTCTTTCAGGTATAAAGAACGATATCTTCGTTCAGGTCTGGCTCGACGGAGAAATGCCGATACCTTTCAAAAGATTGAAAAGATCAGTCGGAGAAATGCTGGATGAATTCAGGATATACTCCGGCCGCAGGGTGGATTATGATTTTATAAACCCCTCGGATAGCGATGATCCTGAAAAAAGGGATGCCCTTTACCAGTCGCTTCTTGAAAAAGGGCTTAATCCCGTAAATATTCAGGACAGTGATGCGGAAGGAGGATCGAGCCAGAAAATTATTTTCCCCGGGATGACTGTCAATTACAACGGGATCGAGGTGCCTGTCAATTTTCTTAAGAACAATCCGGCCATGACGGCAGAAGAGAATCTTCTTCATTCTGCAGAAGGTCTTGAATATGAGCTTATACAACCAATTGCAACTCTTAGCGCCGACACTGTTTACAGGGTGGCTTTCATTGAGGGCCATGATGAAATCCCCGAGACGGAAGTGGCCGATATTATTTTCCACATGGCACGATTCTTTACAGTCGACAGGGGAGTGATCGGAGGAACTCAGGGCATTCTCGACAAATATTCGGCAGTAGTGATAGCAGGACCTCAAAAGGAATTCAGTGAGAACGACAAGTTTGTGCTCGACCAGTATATAATGAACGGAGGAAAGGTGCTCTGGCTGCTTGAGGAGGTTAATGTAAATGCCGACAGCCTTGTGATGGGGGAGACTGCAGCAATCTACCGGCCGCTTAATCTTGAGGATCAGATTTTCAGATACGGAGTACGTATTAATCCCGAGGTCGTTCAGGATATAGAATGTGCTCAGATACGGCTGATTCTGTCGAGCGGAGGGGTAAGGCAGCAGCCGGTTTCGGTACCCTGGCTTTATTTCCCTCTCCTTACTCCTCAGACAGAGCATCCCATAACCAGGAACATAAACAGGGTAAGAGGGGAGTTTTCCAACTACATCGACACTGTGGGACTTGACCCGAATATCAGGAAAAATGTCCTCCTGTCTACATCCGGATTTTCCAGGACTTTATCACCTCCTTTCTTTGTAAGTCTGAAAGAAGCTGAAATGGTGCCGGAGGAAAATTTATTCAATAAATCAGGCCTGCCTGTCGCCGTGCTACTCGAAGGGGTTTTTCCTTCAGCTTTCAGGAACAGGCTTACAGGAAATATTGTCGATGATGCTTCTGTAAAGGTAAGGAATGAAAGTGTTCCTACCCGCATGATTGTTGTGGCCGACGGCGATATAATCAGGAATGAGGTAAGGAGGACAGGAACCGTTGAGACTCCCCTTCCCCTGGGACAGGACAGGTACACCCTTGAAATGTTCGGAAACAGGGATTTCATTCTGAACAGCCTGAATTACCTGGTCGACGACAACGGGATAATGGAACTTAGGTCGAGGGAGCTTAAACTCAGGCTGCTCGACGCCGCTGAAATAAAAGACAGGAGAGCATTCTGGCAAATCCTCAATGTTGCCGGGCCGGTTCTGCTCGTCCTTCTTGCAGGAGTCCTGTTTGGTTGGCTGAGAAGAAACAAGTACTCTAAACCGTGATGAAGAAACTCAAATTTTCACTTTCTGCACTTGGTGCAGCAGCCATTGTTTTTGCCGTGCTCCTTCTGGTAAGGGACAGGAAACCTTTCGGAGGAAGAAATACCTCCTTTGCAGCCGCGCCCGTAAAGGATATAACAAGAATTGAATTCACCGAGGGCAAAAGAATCCTCACACTCAGCGCCGACGGGGAAGAGTGGCTTGTAAACGGGAGTCAACCTGCAAGACGAAGCAGTATTCTATTCATTAAGAGGATACTGACCGGGATGCAGATCAAATCGCCCGTCTCAGATGATCTTTTCACTACTCAGATTACAAACAAGGGTATCGAGCCTCTGACTGTAAAAGTTTATGAAAAGAACAAATTGCTGAAGTCATTTCTGGTTTACAAAACAGCTTCCAACCAGTATGGAAATATCATGAAGCTGAAGCCAGGGTCGCTTCCGTTCATTGTATCAGTCCCCGGAAGCGAAGCAGAAATAGGATCAGCCTTTACCGTGAATGAACTCTTCTGGCAGCCTTACACCATTTTCAGCCTCCAGCCGGGGGAGATACACTCAGTAACCTTTGAAAACCTTGCAGATACGGCATCATCGTTCATGATAAGATATGAAGGAGGAATTCCTTCATTTTTCGGAAACGACAGGCGGATTACAGGCTGGGACAGCTCCCGTGTCGTAAGGTACCTGTCATATTTTACTCATGTGCCCTTCGAATCGTGGGCTACTGACCTGAGCGAAGAGGAAAAGACATCAATTTTGAAGGAACAACCATTTTACAGGATCACGGTTTTTAGCGCGGAGGGGGAGAAGAGCACAGTCAGCATGTGGAAACGCTATACGGCAGGGAAGGATTCCACAAGCGAGGATACCGACAGGATGTGGGCATTTAAACAGGACGGCAGGGATATCTTTATTGTTAAATATGCGGATATGGACCCCCTGATCAAAAAGCGCTCATATTTCCTGCCTGAGTAATAATTTGTTTGAGGATAAATGTTTTTTTTGTAATATTGATATTCGCGAAATTAAGAAGTAATTAAATCCATCATAATATGAAATTTGTTGTATCCAGCACAGAGTTATTAGGTCATTTGCAGGCCATAAGCAGGGTTATCAGTTCAAAAAACACCCTTCCGATCCTTGATAATTTCCTCTTTAATCTTTCAGACGGCGACCTTGAAATTACGGCATCCGATCTTGAATCGACCCTTATTACAAGGATGAAACTCGAGAATGCCACAGGTGACGGTATAATAGCTCTTCCGGCAAGGATACTTCTCGACACTCTGAAGGAATTTTCAGTGCAGCCTCTTTCATTCGACATAAACCTGGAAACACTGGCCGTTGTTATCACTTCCGAAAACGGAAAATTCAATGTAGTTGGTCAGAACGGAATTGATTTCCCGGCGCTTCCGGCTATAAAAAAGGATAAGAAATTCTCATTCGTCATCAATGCGGACGTTATGCTGGCAGGAATAAACAGGACCCTGTTTGCTACCGCCGACGATGAACTAAGGCCAGTAATGGGAGGCATCTTCGTGGAAGCATCACCCGACAAGATAACCTTTGTGGCTTCCGACGCTCATAAACTGGTAAGATATCAGCGCAGCGACTCCCATGCCGAGGATAATTCATCTTTCATCCTTCCAAAGAAGCCTGCTTCACTCCTGAAAAATATTCTGCCCAGGGAAGAGGGGCCTGTAACCGTTGAATTCGACGACAAGAATGCATTCTTCAACCTGAACGACTACAAGGTGGTCTGCAGGCTGGTGGAAGGAAATTATCCCAATTACAATTCGGTCATTCCCAAAAATAATCCGCGAAAAGTCAGCGTCGACCGCGTGGAATTCTACAACACTCTCAGAAGAGTATCGGTCTTTTCCAACCAGGCAAGCAACCTTGTAAAGCTTCAGCTTAAAGGCAACCAGATGACTGTATCGGCGCAGGATATCGACTTCTCGATCTCGGCTTATGAGAAAATCAAATGCCAGTATGAGGGAGATGACCTTGAAATTGGATTCAAATCGGTGTTCCTTCTGGAAATTCTTTCCAACATGTCTTCCCAGGATGTAATGATAGAACTGGCCGACCCGACAAGAGCCGGATTGTTTCTCCCGGGTGAAGCTGAGAATGAGTCGGAAGACCTTCTCATGCTCCTTATGCCAATGATGATAAACGCCTGACAGGTGAAACTATATCTACGCAGACCCATAGCCTTTATCGATCTTGAAACCACAGGTATCAATGTTTCGTCAGATCGTATCGTGGAAATATCAGTTCTGAAGATCAACCCGAACGGCACCGAGGAATGGATGATATCCAGGATTAATCCTGAAATGCCTATACCTCCGAAATCCACAGCCATTCACGGGATAACTGATGAAGACGTTGCGGACTCTCCGAAATTCAGGGAAATAGCCAAAAACCTTGCCGCATTTCTCGAGGGAACTGATCTCGCCGGATTCAATGCTATCAAATTCGATATTCCAGTTCTGGCTGAGGAATTCCTGAGAGTGAATATTGATTTTAATTTTCTGAAGCGAAAGTATATAGACGTTCAGGTAATATTCCACAGAAAGGAACAAAGGACTCTTTCGGCAGCCTACAAATTCTATTGCGAAAAAGAGCTGGAGAATGCCCACAGCTCCAAAGCCGATACACAAGCCACTTATGAGGTCCTTAAAGCCCAGCTCGACAGGTACTCAGACCTGGAAAATGATGTTGAAAAACTTGCCGACTTCAGCTCTTACAATAACCTTGTCGACTTTGCGGGAAGAATAGTATATGACGAGAAGGGTGTGGAAGTCTTTAACTTCGGAAAACACAAGGGAAAACCCGTGACCGATGTTCTCAGAGAAGAACCGTCATATTACTCATGGATTATGAATGGCGATTTTCCGCTGTACACAAAGAAGATCCTGACGGAAATAAAACTCCGTTCATTCGGCCAGTGATAAAAGCAAAATGAAAATTATCTGCATCGGGATGAACTACCGGAGGCATGCCATGGAAATGGGCAGGCCTTTCCCGTCGGAACCAGTTGTGTTTATGAAACCCGACTCTTCCCTTCTTAAGAAAAATAAACCTTTCTTCCTTCCTGATTTCTCGAGTGATATTCATTATGAGCTCGAAGTGGTTGTGAAAATTTCGAAACTTGGCAAGTCTGTTTCACCGAAATTTGCTCCGAGATATTATGATGAGATTACAGCAGGAATTGACATAACGGCAAGGGATATCCAGACCAGGCTTTCAAAATCGATGCTTCCCTGGGAGATATCAAAGGGATTTGACGGTTCGGCTCCCATAGGCGAATTCATTCAGGTCAGCTCGGCAGGCGATATAGGCAACCTTGATTTCCGTCTGGAGATAAACGACAGAATTGTACAGCAGGCCAATACTTCCGATATGATCTTTGGTGTGAATGAGCTGATCTCATATATATCCCGGTATTTTACCCTTAAAACGGGCGACCTTATCTTTACGGGAACTCCTTCGGGTGTGGGCCCGCTGAAACGCAACGATCATCTTGTCGCCTGGATCGGCGATAAACCCCTGCTCGATTTCAATATTAAGTAAACCGGGTCCGGCCTATCCGGCAGATGAGGCTATTCATTGGTTGAGCCAGCCCTTTTTTAATTTTGCAGATAATCTGTCAGTTAAACCAGTAGGATAATTTCACTACAAGCCCCCTGTTCTTCGACCTGAGGTCTCCGGTGTAAGGATCCCCGAAACTGTTGTTAAGGATGTCTCCGGCCCATGAGTTCTCAGTATATACTATGAACAGATCCGAAACAGGGGCGAAGCGCCACTGGAACCGCATGTTCAGATTCAGGTTGTCGATCTGGTTGTTGTACTGAACAAAGCTTGTAAAGAACAGGTTGTCGGTAAAAGTGAAATCGAATCTCGGTCCGATAAGAAGAAGTTTTGCATCATTGTAGGGCAAAGGAAGCCGGATATCATTGTAGGTTGTCACAAGCGCCAGGCTTCCGTAAGGCTGAACCCTGTAGTTGACCTCGCCGTTAAGGGTAAGCCGGTCGCCGTTGTAGTACCCTCCATACCTGGCTGAAAGTGAGTAGTTGAACATCCTCCGGTTATCAGAAATATAGGTGGCGCCGATCTCATTCCAGCTGAAATCATCCCCGGCCGATAACTCAGGCCCTCCGGTATTGGTGGGATCGAAGGGCTGGAGAAGCTTTATGTAATTCTCCTTCATGTCGATGGAGAATGAACTCTTGTTCAGCCAGTCGATCCTGTACATAAGGTTCGTTTCCCTGTCGCTAAGAGAGAACGAGTCATACGGATCGAAATAGGTGTCGAGCTTCAGAACAGGCCCGTGACTGATGATGCTTTTGCTCTCAGGGAAAAATTTGTACTGGAATGATCCGTTAAGCTGGTAATAGCCCCTTCTCCTTACATATCCGGTCTCGGCATTGTAGCCCGAACCAGTCAGAGCCTGGTTAAGGGATGCCGTTATAAATTGTGTCGAGTGGGTAATATTGGCAGCCAGAGCCGCATCTTTTATTGTAAGATTCTTTACCAGATTCTGATGATAATAAACTTTTCCGTTCCACCTGTTATCGGGTGTGGCAAGGTTATATTCCAGACCGGCAATCCTGTTGTACTTGTTCCCGGTAAACGTTCCGTCACCACTGGCATTCATCACCTGTTTGTTTATAAAGAACCCGGTGACACTCGATCTGCTGAATACAAGCCGCTGGAGAGCTGCAACCATATAGTTGGCCGCATGGACATCATCATTTTTTCCTGTCTGGATATCCATTACCCCGAGCCTCCATCTGTCGCCCGGATTCCCGCTCAGTCTCGCTCCTGCCAGCACAGGATTATCGAGGCCTATCCTTCTTGAGAAGAAAGGCCTTACCCTTTCAGTTCCCAGGCTTGCAAACAGGTCGCTGTTCTCGAGGTAAAACTGTCTCTTTTCCGGGAAGAAAAGCTCATATCTGTCGAGGTTTGTTTGTTGCCTGTCGACCTCCACCTGTGAGTAGTCGGGATTGATAGTCAGGTCAAGATTAAGGGATGTGGAGAGGATCATCTTGGCATCCATTCCTGCATTCCATTTCCATTCAGTGCTTTCTCCCGCTTCAAAGTCGCGTGTAACTCTGGCTGTTGCATAGGGGATCAGTGAAAAACGAAGCCCGGCTTTATCCCGGGGCTCATCCCATGCAAGGGTTCCCACAAAGGGAAGGGAACAGTGCGGAAACTGACGGGGCATAGGAGCCCAGGCCGATTTCTCGTTATTCTTGAGATCGAGCCTTCCGAAATTGATGCCCCATTCCTTGTCTCCTTCGAAGTACCTTATGCTCCTGAATGGAATACTTACTTCTGTAACCCACATGTCATCATAAGATCTGACTTCCGACTTCCATTTGATGTCCCAGCTGTAATCGACTTTTGTACCTTCATACTGTAAGCCTTCAGCCTGTGCTCCCGCCGCCGATATCCCGAAGGCAAACCCGTTCGTCAGGTCATTGTAGGTGTTGAGGAAAAACATGAAATTATCGTTGTTGGAGAAATTGAAGTCTCTTCGCAGCGATTCAACCGGCCTCTTCCCTGGTGTCGGATCATGGCATATTATTCCGAGGTAAAGATTTGATTTATCATAGGTAAGCATTACTTCGGTCTTTGCTATGGGCTTTCCTGTGTCGGTAGGAGTAACCCGCTGAAATTCCCTTGCCTTTTCCGCTGCCGACCATGGTTCCTCATCAAGAACTCCGTCGATAATCAAATGTCTGTCGGTTTTTTTTATCGGGATCAGATATTTGCCGCGATTGACACCTCCCGTCTGGCCTGAAAGATATGTCCCCGGGAAACACAAAAGAAGTATGACTGCTATAACAGTATGGCGTGACATCAGAAATTAAATTTTGGTGAAGATAAAGAATTGGTTTGTGAATATAATGTTCTATTTTTATGCAATTGCTGATCCAATCGTGATTTTAGAGTTTTTTCACATTCTGATACGGAGGTTATGTGATCTTGTAAGTTTGATAAAAGTCTTGCCATGAATATTTATATTTCCAATGATGCAAATGAACTGGGTGCAGAAGCCGCCCGAATGATCTCTGTTGAACTGAGCAATATTATCAGTTCAAAGGGAGAGGCAAGAATGGTTGTCTCGACAGGCAGCTCACAGTTTGAAATGTTCAGGGAACTGGTGGGAAAAAATATCAACTGGCAGAAAGTTGAAGTGTTCCACCTCGACGAATATATAGGGATCCCGCTTAGCCACAGGGCAAGCTTCAGGAGCTACCTGTATGAGAGATTCATAAACCTTGTCCCGGTAAAACGCTTCCACAGCATCGATGTGGAAAGGGATATCGACACTCTGATCAATGAACTCACCATGTCAGTAAGGAACAAACCAATCGATCTGGGGATTATAGGAATAGGGGTTAACGGGCATATAGCATTCAATGATCCACCGGCAGATCTCGATACACGCGATGCTTATATCAGGGTCAGGCTTAATGAAGAGTGCAAACTCCAACAGGTAAACGAAGGATGGTTCGGATCGGTTGAGGAGGTTCCGCAAACGGCGGTTTCGATGAGCGTATGGCAGATAATGCAATGTAAAACAATAATTTCAGTGGTGCCTCATCAGGCCAAGGCCGAGGCAGTAAGGAAAACCCTGACGGAAAGCCCGGGCAGGATGGTACCAGCTTCAATGCTGAAGAAGCATCCCGACTGGCACCTTTTCCTTGACAGGGACTCTGCCGGCGGGATAGTAAGGTACTGACCGGGATAAAGTCTGGTATTTTCGAAATGAGTTTAATGAAATTTTTTGATGGAAAGATCCGGAGAAGTGTCAGGCCTGCACTACGAAACAGGTAAGCCTGTAAGGATAAATTTCAGCGGCGGCAGGATAGATTCGCTTACTGAAATTCAGATGTCGGAAGAGCTTGAAGATATTTTTATCGCTCCGGGACTGATCGACAATCAGATCAATGGTTACAACGGAGTCGATTTTTCAGACCCTTCTGCAGGAGCCGAAAGGATAAGGATGGCTGTTGATGCCATAAGGAGTGACGGAGTAACAACTTTTTTCCCTACCATAATCACAGGCAGCCATAACAACCTGATAAAGGTTTTCAGAAATCTTGCAAGAGCCCTCAGGTATGATGAGGAGATAAGTAATTCAGTTGCAGGCTTCCACCTTGAAGGGCCTTACATATCGCCTGAAGCCGGCTATTACGGATGCCATCCCTCTGAATTCATAAGGAAACCGTCATGGGATGAATTCATGCAATACCAGGATGCCGCCGGCGGTAATATACGTCAGGTTACAGTGAGTCCTGAAGTCGGTGGCGCCATGGATTTCATCAGCCGCTGTGTCAGACAGGAAATAATCGTCTCCATCGGACACACAAATGCTTCTGCCTCTCAGATAATGGAAGCAGCCGACCGGGGGGCAAGGCTATCCACACATCTCGGGAACGGCTGTGCCAACCTGATCGACCGCCACCGTAACCCGATATGGCCGCAGCTTGCCAGCGACCTGCTTACTCCCTCAATAATAGCCGATGGACATCACCTGCTTCCCGAGGAGGTTAAAGTATTCTGCAAGGTTAAAGGACCCCGTAACATAATTCTGACTTCGGACGTAACTCATTTCATCGGAATGGCCCCCGGCAATTATGTCTTCATGGGAAGCGACATAGTTCTGTCCGCCGACGGACTTATTAAAAATCCGGCGCTTAACTGCCTGGCCGGGGCTTCACTTTCGCTAAGAACCGGTGTGGGAAACGTTATGAAGTTCACAGGTTGTTCTCTTGGTGAAGCTGTTGACCTGGCAACAAAAAATGTCTCAACAGCCTGCAGGATTACTGATCGCGGCTCCCTCGAACCCGGGAAACGGGCCGATCTTCTTCTTTTTAATATGGATGATTACAGAATGTCAATAAAAAAAGTGATTGTTAACGGAAGGGAGCAAGCCCTTCAGAGTTGAATCTGAACCAATAATATTCTATGGCAATAATCGATTATGCAGTTCTCATTGGCTATTTCGTTCTGATAACGGGATTCGGAATATGGATTTCCAAAAAGATAAACTCCAGTGACAGTTATTTCAGGGGTAACAGAAAATTCAAGTGGCACATAATGATCGGCCAGGCCTTCGGAGTGGGAACCCATGCTGAAATGCCTGTTGCCCAGACCGGAGCAACATTCAGTAACGGATTCGCAACAATCTGGTACCAGTGGAAGAACATGCTCATTACTCCCTTCTACTGGCTGATTGCTCCCTTTTACCGCCGGAGCGAACGAACCACTGTGGGAGAAATTATAGAAGACAGGTATGGCAGGACTATGGGGCTTGTTTATTCAATCTTTGCCATTGTGTTCTTCGTCTTCAGCATGGGTGTCATGCTGCAGGGAGCGGCTAAGGTGATCTCCGTGGCTTCGGGAAATATTTTTTCACCCAATGCCATAGTGCTGGTAATGACCGTTGCTTTCATAGTGTACAGCTTTGCGGGTGGCCTTATTGCAGCCGCTTATACTGACTTTATCCAGTCGTTCCTTATAATAATCCTGTCGATCATGCTTATTCCGCTCGGCCTAAGAGAGGTAGGTGGATTTCATGCCATGAAGGAGGTCCTTCCGGATCATTTCTTCGACCTGTTCAACAGTGCAAGCGGGATAGATGCTTTTACAATAGCAATGCTTGCAGTCAACGGCATTGTGGGCATAACTGCCCAGCCCCACATGGTATCCATGTGCGCCACAGGAAACACTGAAAGGGCCGGCAGGATAGGACAGACCTTCGGATCGATGGTCAAAAGGCTTATTACAATCGGCTGGGCTGTTACCGGCCTTGTCGTTGCAGCTCTTGTTATAATAAGGGGCGCTGAGCTTCCCGATCCGGAAATGGCTTTCGGCTATGCCTGCAGTGAACTACTGGTTCCCGGCCTTGTAGGACTTATGCTTGCCGCAATTCTGGCAGCCAACATGTCGTCGTGCTCCAATTTCATGGTGAACACGGGCGCTCTCTTTACTCAGAATATTTATAAAAAATACATAAATCCCGATGCGGGCGACCGTAAACTGCTCTGGATGGGACGTTATTCAGGTCTTGGATTGTCGGTTATGGCAGTCCTTTTTGCGCTCGGAGTGAAAAATGTCCTTCACGGCTTCCTTTTCGTTGAGACACTTGCAGCTTTTATGGGAATAATATTCCTCGGAGGTATAATATGGAAAAGAGCAAACAGGTATGGTGCTGCAGCTGCTGTCCTGGTCTCTCTTTCAGTTTACTATACAGCCAATTACATATCGGCCGGCGAGCTTGTACTTGTTTACAGGTGGATGCCCGGACCATTCGGACTGGCAATGCTTTCAGGATTCTTCGTGTTCTGGCTTGTTAGCCGGCTGACCAGACCTGAAGACAAGGATAGGATAGAAGGTTTTTTCGACAATATGAGACGTAAGTCTGACGCAGACTACACGGGTCCCGACGGTCTTAAACCCCTTGGCGAACTTTCAGGCGACGATCTTCTTCTGCTCGATCTTCCGGGATGGGGAAAAAAGGTTCGCTGGAAGAACTTTTTCAGACGTTACAGAGAGGATCTGGTTGGTTTCGTTCTAAGCTGGCTGATGGTCGGAGCGCTGATCCTGGTTGCCTGGGGTCTTATGCAGATATAATCCCTGAAAACAGGCTTCCCTTCAGCCCGGTCTCCTCATTTTTTTTGCCTTTATCCTGTTCTGATTCAAACAGAATGCTAACTTTGGTATCGGATATCAGGTTACCTGTAAATCCGGATACGGCAGAATCTCCACGGGCTTAGTTCTGCCGTCCAGATTCTGGTAACCTCCCGGCTGCCTGCGGTTTCATCTCATTTGCCTTTTATGGAGAAGATGATAATAAATCCGACAGTATTCACACCAAAGGTCATTCTCGACCATGAGGAGAGGTTTCTGGAATTCGGAGGCGAATCACGCCCCCAGGATGTGAGGGAGTTCTATGGGTCTATATTTGAATGGATGGATGATTTCAGCGAGAGGCTCATGAATTCTGAAGACAACAGCAAGCCGGTTATCGTCAATTTCAATTTCAATTACTTCAATTCCGGGTCCGCCAAATGCATTCTGGATATCTGCAAGATCCTGGCAAAACTGCGTTCCCGGGAGATAGACGCTTCAGCCCGATGGCATTATATTAAGGGAGACGACGACATGCTTGAGGCAGGCAGGGAAATTGCCAGGATAGTAAACCTCCCTTTCCAATTCATTGAATCGGAGAAGAGATGAAACCTTACATCGGATTTCTCAGCCCGGCGGATTTCCGAAAAAGCCTGGCCGGACCGGTAGCGAATATTCTTTACGAAGACCTGCGGAGAATTGGAAAGACTGCTAATACCGGCTGCCGCCTGCCAAAGAAATACTCTGATATAAGTGAAAGGGAAAAGCAGTTCTGGATAGACTTCAGTTCAGGAATCCCGGAAAAACTTATCTCATCCGGTCTTTTTATGAGACCATTCGTTGATGCCTGCCGAACATGTATCATAACAGGGGAGGAGATGGAAGCCTATATTTCATCTGACCTTGGAAAGCAGACAAATGAACCTTTCATTTCCGACAGAAGAGTATTTTACACCGGACTGAACTATCTTATTCCTGCAAGCCTGAAAAAATCAGGATTTGAATTAATAAGGCAGGAAGAGTCAGCAGAGGTTAAAAAATCACTTCTTATTAAAATCGCCAGGGTGGTTCATTCAGCCTATCTTCATGAAATGATGAAGCAGGATCCCGGAAAAACGGGAGAGAATAAACCGGAAGCTGCAGGATTCGACAATCTGGCTCCTGAAATACTTGAGTCAAACATCGACTTTGCAGTTCACCTGCCTACCAGACTCCTTGCAATAGGTTACAGGATCAGACCTGTAAGAAAGGGTTTCAAACCGCGGGCCCTTCATCTTGATGATGTTGAGATTGAGACAATGGCAAAGGTCGAACACCTGAGGTGGAGCTGGGAGAAAAGGCTTAATGGCTGGACCTGGGGTGAAGTAAGGGATACAAGAAGAAAGAAACATCCCGGCCTGGTGCCATATGAGGATCTGAGCGAAAACGAAAAGGAAAAGGACCGGGAGCTTGTAAGGCTTACTCCTGCCATACTCATGGATATCAGCTATGAGGCATTTCCGGTTTCGCCGGGAAAGATAAGCAGACTTTCTTATGCAATCAGGCCAAGGAGCAGTATACACAAACTGTTGTCGGGTGCAAATGAGCTGAGCTCCGGCATCAGTATGCTGGCCGGCATTTCTCCCACGATAAGGGAAAAACTCAGGTCGGTAGATGACAGTATAAAACTTTCTATAAGCGAAGTGGAGGGCAGCTATAGTTACGCCCGGCATATCCAGGAAGCATATCTTCCGGATGATCTTGACATCAGGGAATGTTTCCCGGGAAGCTTTGTGCTTTTCGAACCGAAAGACCTTGTAAGCGGCGATTTCTTCCTGTTCAACCGGCATAACGGAAATATAATCTTTGCTCTTGCTGACTGTACCGGCCACGGGATACCTGCTGCATTGATAAGCACCATAGGTTACGGGATCCTCGACCAGACGGTTAACATCCTCGGGATAACCGATCCTGCAGAAGCACTGACCAATCTTTTTGCCGGTATACACCGCTTCCTGCGGAAAGACAGTCCCGTTTCGGGTGTTTCAGATGATATGGAGATCATCCTTTGCAATTTTGACATACATTCCGGCGTCCTGACTTACTCTGGAACCGGCAACATACTTTATCACGTGACCGGAGGAAGGATCTCCGGCAACCTGTCATTCTCCGCTGTCGAAGAGAATAAAAATGCAGGGAAGTACGGTTTTGAAGCCAAAAGACTCGATCTGAAAATGGATGACACTCTTTATTTGTGTTCCGACGGTTTTGCAGACCAGTTCGGGGGAGGAAGCCACCAGCGCTACACCAGGAAACGTCTTCAGGAATTCCTGCTGGAGATAAACTGTTACCCGATGCCCGAGCAGGGTGATTTGCTTTACGAGGAATTTGAAAGGTGGCGCAACCGGAATGACGGGGACGAAGACCAGACGGATGACATTACTGTAATTGGAATCAGGATCTGAAGCATCAGCCCGGTACCGTCATAAATCTTTATTTGACTTGCCTTTATTTGTTTATTAACTTTATCAAAATATCCGCCGTATGTCAGGTATTATCCACGGATATAACTATGACATCTTCATAAGCTACCGCCAGAAAGATAATAAGTACGACGGCTGGGTATCAGAATTTGTTGACCACCTGAAAAGCGAGCTGGAAGCAACATTCAAGGAAGAAATAAATGTTTACTTCGACATAAATCCACACGATGGACTGCTTGAAACAGATGATGTTGATTCTTCACTGAAGGAAAAACTGAAATGCCTGATCTTCATTCCTGTTATTTCACGCACCTATTGCGATCCCCGATCTTTTGCCTGGGAACATGAATTCAGGGCTTTTATCAGGGAAGCTTCCGGCGACCGGTTCGGACTGAGGGTGAAGCTGCCTAATGGCAATGTTGCGCTCAGAGTGCTGCCGGTTCAGATACATGAACTGAAACCCGAAGACAAATCACTTATTGAAAGCATGCTGGGAGGATTCCTCCGTTCGGTTGAATTTGTATATGCAGAGCCGGGTGTAAACCGGCCCCTCTCACCACGTGATTCAGAAGAAAAGAATATTCACAGGATAAGCTACCGCAACCAGATCAACAAAGTCGCCAATGCCGTTGACGGGATAATTTCAGGCCTGATCAGAGAAGCCGGGTCCGTTTCTGAAAGCCACAAAAACGAAACAGAATCCGAGCCTTTTACTCCTTCGGCAGTTCCACAGAAATCCGTATTGCTGAAGGATCAGGGCAAAAAAAGAATAATATTTTCAATGAGTTCTGCAGTGATAGTCCTGGCCCTGGCTGCCATCTATCTGTTCTCGGCAGGAAGCACCCTGCCATTCTCCAAACGCGACTGGATACTCATAACTGATTTCGAAAATCTGACAGGCAACCCGGTTTTTGACAAATCACTTTATACAGCATTTTCTCTCAGTACAGGTCAGTCGAGATATATAAATGTCTTTTCGAGGGCAAGAATGAAGGAAACCCTGTCAAGGATGAAAATGGACGCCCTGTCATTTGTCGATGAAAAAACGGGCAGGGAGATGGCGGAACGGGAAGGAATAGCATTATTTGTGGTGCCGTCGATAGCTGAGGTCGGGAGCCGTTATGCCATCACAGCAAAAATTATCGGGACAAAAACAGGCGACATTCTGAGATCAGAGGTTCTTTATGCTCAGGACAGTGATGAGATACTTCCGGTGACAGGCAAATTGTGCAGAAAAATACGAAGGGACCTGGGTGAGTCGCGCTATGATATTTCCTTGCAGGATAAACCCCTGAACCGGGTTACAACTTCATCACTCGATGCCCTAAAGCAATATTCCCTTGGTATTGAAAGTCACCTGAACGGAAGTTTCAGCGATGCAAGGAAATATTACGAGAATGCGCTGGCAATTGACACCGGTTTTACCGCAGCAAAAGCATCACTCGGAAATATTCTCCTTCAGAAATTCAATGATCCCCGGGGGAAAAAACTGCTGAGCGAAGCTGTACGAAACCTTGAAAACCTTACCGACCGGGAAAAATACGGTATAGCAGCTTTCCATGCCGAGCATGTTGAAAAGGATTATCAAAAGGCTGTTGAGAACACTGAAATACTGAGGAAACTGTATCCCGATGAACCGGTCTTCAGAAACAACCTGGGCTGGTTTCATCAGCAGCTCAGGCATTACGACATTGCCCTGTCGGAGTACAAGGAGGCAATCAGGATCAATCCTGAACAGGCGCTGACTTATTCGGGAATCCTGTGGATCTATGGCGAGTTCCTGGGATTGGTCGACTCCGTTCTGGTGTGGGGTAAAAAGATGACTGAGGACAATCCTGATAATCCATGGGGATATTATTATCTCGCTTCCGCCTGGTTCTGCCGCGACAGTCTGGAAAAGAGCCTCCGACTGTTTAAAAAAGCATCAGAGCTTAATCCTGATTTCGTAAACAGTCATTTCAGGATTTCTCATACTTGCCTTTACCTCGAGAAATATCCCGAAGCCATCAGGGTCCTTGAACAGATACTTGAAAAGAATCCTGCAGATGCTTCTGCAATATATGATCTGGGTGTTGTATATGAAACGATGGGTAATAAACAGATGGCCAGGGAATATTTCCTCAGATTCAAAAAGAACGCTGAAGAGAACTGGATAAAGAACTTTGCCGATTACTATGGCACTTATTCATCCCTGGCTTCAGTAGCAGCCAGGCTTGATGACATGGAATTGTCGGAACAGATGCTGAGAAAGGCTGTCAGCATGGATTCTACTCAATATCTGGCATTTGCAGAAACAAGTTGCGTACAGGGAAATGTCCAGGCCGCACTCAGATACCTCGAACTGGCCCTTAAAAACGGCTACAGGGACCTTTACTGGCTTAAAGCAGACCCCGACCTTGCAGGATTACGATATGATATCCGGTATAGAAAATTGCTCGAAGGGTATTTTAAACAGGATTAACAGAAAGAATCAATAAAGCCGACACATGCCAAGCCTGTTACCTGGATATGAATATGATATCTTTATAAGCTACCGCCAGAATGACAACAGGCACGACGGCTGGGTGACTGCTTTCGTCGATCATCTCAGGGCTGAGCTTGAGGCTACTTTCAAGGAAGAAGTAAGTGTTTATTTTGACCTTAATCCTCATGACGGCCTGCTTGATACATACGACGTGGATGAGTCGCTTAAGGAAAAGCTGAATTGCCTTGTTTTTATCCCTGTGATTTCCCGGACTTACTGCGATCAGAAATCTTTTGCATGGGAACATGAATTCAAAGCATTCCTGAGACAGTCAGCCGCTGACAGGCTCGGGCTGAAAGTCACTCTTCACAGTGGCAACGTGGCCAGCAGGATTTTGCCGGTCAGGATCCATGAACTTGATGAGGAAGACATGGGTTTGATTGAAGACGAGACGGGAAGCATCCTCCGCGCAATTGATTTTATCTACCGCGAACCGGGGGTAAACAGACCTCTTACACCCGCCGACGACGAACATAAGAACCAGTATGGTACCAGGTACCGGAACCAGATCAATAAAACGGCAAATGCCATCAGGGAAATTATTTCTGCCCTGCAGTCGGACCGGCCTCCGGTACTTAAAGAGAAACACGGATTGAAGGAACCATGGGAAGATACAGGAATTTCGTCGACGGGCGCCAGGCCCGGAAGAAGACCTTTTTCATTTGCGGGGAGGAAATTATTTTACCTGATTGCAATACTTGCAGGACTTGCCCTTGTATATTCGGTTGTGAGGTTTGGGAGCTTAAGGCGGACCAATGGCAAAGCGAATGAGAAATCGATTGCCGTTCTGCCATTTGCCTATATGGGATCGGATGAAAGCAACCTCTGGCTGGGAGACGCCCTTACGGAGGAGGTTATCTCGAGACTTTGCGAAATAAATGATCTGAAAGTCAGGCCGAGAACCTCAGTGATTAAATACAGGGGATCGGCCCGTTCGATTCCGGACATAGGAAAGGAACTTGGCGTCAGCTATATAATCGAAGGCAGTTACCAGATATTTGATGAGATTGTAAGGATAACCATAAAACTTATCAATGCAGGAAAGGACGAACAACTCTGGAGTAACGTCTTTGAAGGTTCGTGGAATGAGCTGCACAGCATGCAGACCGACATTGCCATCAGGACTGCTTCAACCCTTCAGGCCGTTCTCACCCCTGAAGAAAAGGCACGTATCATAAAGGATCCTACCGGAAGTTCTGATGCTTACAAAAACTACCTTACGGCAAATGTCCTTTCCGAAAACGCCCTGTTCTACCTGCTTGCAGGAAATAAGTTTGTCGACTCGATAAGCTTTTCCGAAGCCTTATCCATGTACGATATGGCAATAAAGGAGGATCCGGGCTTTGCGCTTGCTTATGCCAGGCGCGCAATTGCAAGGTCGTGGGGTTATCATTCCGGACAACTCGATCCTTCACATATAGAAAAATGCAGAGCTGATGCTGAAATGGCTTTTAAGCTGGATAATGAACTGGCTGAAGCAAGTGTTGCACTGGGCTTCTACAATTATTACTGCATCGGCAACAATTATGAAGCCCTTACTCATTTCGGAAGGGCTTCTGAACTGGCTCCTGCCAGCTACCAGCCCCTGTTTTACCTGGCAATGGTTTACCGCAAAATGGGCAGCTGGGACAGATCGCAGGAACTGATAAGGAAGGTGATTGCGGAAGACCCCCGCGATGCACTGGTTTTACTCAATATCGGAATTTCCTATGCTTATATCCACAGTCTCGATACTGCAATAACGTTTTTTCAGAAGGCTACGCAAGCAATGCCCGACTGGTCAGGCCCTTACACCAGCCTGCTTGAAACCCTGCTGATGAAGGATGGAAATACAATGAGGGCAAGGGAAGTACTCGACACCGTAATTGTCAGAACAGGCGAAAAACAGAAGTACTACCAGGTCCTTCTCGACATATATGACAGGAAATATGAGTCAGCCCTGGAAAAGGTACTGGAATCGCAGGATGCCGATTATGGTTTCCCGGGTCTCCGCTACCTTATGACCGGACTGGCATACAGCTTTACTGACAACATTCTGATGACCAGAACTTACTACGATTCTGCACTTGTTCTTTACAAGAGGCTTATCATAGAAAATCCGGAAGACTGGTATTCATATAGCTGTTGCGGCCTGGCATATGCCGGACTGGGCGATAAAACAGACGCAGAACTGACCGGCAAGACAGCAGTGGAGCTTGCCGGCGATGACAACCTGGTCAAAAATGACATGATCTCAAATCTTGCAAAAATACATGCCATGAACGGCGATTGGGCAAATGCGGTAAGGGAGGTCAAATATCTCCTTATCAATCCGTCGTGGTTCTCAGCCGGAATGCTCAAAATCGATCCGGCATGGGGTAATCTGGCTGATGAACCTGAAATCAGATCATTGTTCAGAAAATGAGTACTATTCACTATTCCATATTTCTTAAACCCAAAAATGAACGCCATGCAAAACTTTAGCGAAAGAGAGTCTCTCAGACCCTTCCCCCCTCCATTTATCATGCATGCCCTGAAGTTGCTTAAAGGAGCAGGACTGAGTGATGCAAAGAAGCAGAAGATTGCTGCCCTGATGCTGAAATATCACAAAAAATGCCTGAGTGAAGAAGCTGAATTTGTTGACGGTATGATTGAGATTCTTGAGAAACCTGAATAGCAGGGATTGAACCAGACAGATGATCCGGTTCTTATTGTCGCCTTCGGAGAGGAAGAAAACCTGGGGGTGGGTTATCTTATCTCCGTTCTTAAGGAAGCCGGCATCGAAGCTTCCATGATCGACTTCAGGCAAAACGATGAAGATATTCTTACTGCAATCAGGAGACGAAACCCTTTTGTGGTCGGATTTTCCTTGATCTTTGAAGTATATATCGGCGAATTTGCCCGATTGATAACGTTTCTGAGGAAAAACGGGATCAGCTGTCATTTTACTGCCGGCGGTTATTATTCCAGCCTTCATCCTGATGAGATTTTAAGTCTTATGCCCGGACTCGACTCCATAGTCCGCTTTGAGGGGGAGTACACATTCCGGGAACTGGCAGGCTGCATCTGTAAAAATGAAGACTGGAGATCTGTCAGAAATCTTTCTTTCAGGGAAAACGGAAGGATAATGAGCACTCCGCTGCGTGATCCCGAAAAGGATATCGACATATTTCCCTTTCCTTCAAGGGGCAGACCTGAGGAGTACGCCATGGGAAGGACATATACTGCCATTATAGCAGCACGCGGCTGCTCATACGATTGTTCCTTCTGCAATACAAGGGAGTTTTACAGAAAGGCACGAGGCCCCCTGAGGCGGATCAGGAAGCCTGAGTCAGTAGCGGGCGAAATGAAAAAGCTTTTCACTGAAACCGGTTGCACGGTCTTTCTTTTCCAGGATGATGACTTCCCTGTCAGGGCTTATGATGGCGCCTGGATTAATACTTTCTGCAGTGAGATTGAAAACACCGGGCTGGCCGGCAGGATAGCATGGAAGATCAACTGCCGCCCTGATGAAATAGACCGGGACACCTTTCTGATGATGAAGAAACATGGACTATATCTTGTATTTACAGGTCTGGAAGACGGTACCGATGAGGGACTCAGAAGGTTAAACAAAAGAACAACGGCAGAAAAAGGCTTAGAGGGAGTCGGGATACTCAGGGAACTTGACATTGGTTTTGATTTCGGTTTTATGCTGTTTCAGCCTGAAACAAGTTTCGGTTCACTCAGGGAAAACCTGAGCTACCTTGAGAGAGTATGCAGGGATGGCTATACTCCGGTGTCCTTTCTGAGATTATTGCCCTACTTTGATACACAGGTGGAAAAGGATCTCAGGGAACAAGGCCGGATCCGTGGTGCGCCGGGGAGTCTCGATTATAATTTCAGGACCGGATCGCTCGATGCATGCTGGTCGGCTGTCGGTGATTGCTTTGCTGAATGGCTCTGGGGGAGAAAGGGTTTTGTAAACCTTGCCAGGTGGGTAAGAAACTACCTTGCTGTCGGCGATTTTTTCAATGGGCAGCATTCAGTTCACTCCGGATACCGGCAACGTTATCTCGACACGGTTACCCTGGGCAACCTGTGGCTTTCAGAAAACCTGAAGGATCTTTTCAGTTATTATGAATCGGGCGATTATCTGAACGACGGAGGAACACAAAAAGAACAGATCCGGATCTATGCAGAAAGTATGAACAGACAACTGAGCAAATCACTCAGGAAAATGTTGAAAAAACTTGAGGCTCCCTGATCCTCATTCCTTTTTACCACCGTCTTTGCGAGTCCCGCTTTGCGGGACGAAGGTCATTGCGAGTTCCGCTTTGCGGGACGAAGGTCATTGCGAGTTCCGCCTTGCGGGACGAAGCAATCTTCTTCCCTTACCACCTTCCCGCCTTCCTCTACAGTCCCAGAACCTCCCTTCCCTGTTTGAACACAATGTCGACCGGAATACCGGCAGCGTTCACCCTGTCGAGGTCGCGGCGCAGGCTTTCAGTCATCACACCGTCGCCTTCCACCCATGCTTTGGCTGAGTCATAATCGCCATCTCCCTGAACCCTCAGAATTTTTTCCACAAGCGATTCCACTGCTTTCTTCATTTCTTCAAAATTAACCTTGTAGAAGCCGTTATCCTGGTAGACGAAAGCCCCGTTGTCGGCAAAGTATTTCAACGACAGCATATTGGCCTTTCCGTGCGCGCTGGCTGCTCCAAACCGGCTCGACCGGAAGATCCCTGCAAAGAAGGTTACATAGTTGTTCATCACCTCTCCGCTTGTTATTTCACCCTTCTCATAGAGCTTTGTAACAAGATACAGGCCCATAATATCGGCTTTTGCTTCTTCAAGCGATGAATATTGTTCTTTGAGGGCCTCCCTGATGGTTCCCTTGCCGTTGATGGTATTCTGCACCCCCATCCCGTGAGCCACTTCATGGAAAGTGGTATTCTCGAAGAAGGCATCAAAGGTGATATACTGACGCTGGCTCTCGTCAATCAGCATGGTGGCGATGGGCATCAGTATGTTGTCAAATTTTGCCTTCATAGAGTTCTTGAGCTGAAGTTTGCGGCTGCCTACTGCCAGATGTATCTCAGGATCGTTGGGCAGGTTGATGGCAATTGTCTTGCTTCCGGCATTGCAGTCGCCGGCATAGTAAATCGCATCATATACATTCATGTCGGCATCGATCCCGGGTTTTTCGGCCTTGTAAGCCGGATCGACAGGAAGGCCTTCCTGAAGCGCCGGAAGCATGGCATTGAATTTCTCGAGCCTGGCACTCCAGACAGGATCCTTAACTAAAACGAATGCTTCATGGGCAGCCTTGTAACCAAACAGCTGGTCTTCATAGTTTTCTATCGGCCCCACCACAAAGTCAATATTCGACTGCTTCATTTCCATCCAGGCGAAGTCGCTCGGCTGGTAATTGTTGCTGAGCAATGCTTCAGCACGCATGGTGAGATATTTTTTCAGTCCCGGATCCTCCGCCAGCCCTGCAGCTTTTTGCATAAGTGAGGCAGCTTTTGAATGCTGCTCCTGAAATGCTTCCGGATATGGCACTGAAATAAGTTTGCCCTCATTGTTGCGTCTGACAATTGTATAAAGGCTGGTCTTGTCCGGATCATTCCATTCCTCAAATTCCTTTTTTGTCATGTCGGCCGGATAGAATTGCGCTCCGGGAAACTTCTCCCCGAATTCCGGAATAAAAGGAAGATTGTTGTTCAGCCTGTCCCAGGGACCGTAATGTATCTTTATGAAATCTTTGGCGTATTCATTTTTTACCCTTGCAAAAAGCTCTTCCTTGTCGCCATAGGCTTCCATCCAGTAGATATCATCCATGACGGCAGCGGCATCAATCAATAAACCAACAATTTCTCTTTCCTGGCTGCTGAGCCAGCTGAGATCGGTGGTCAGAGTTACCTCCTTGAATCGTACAAGATTTGCTTTCATTTCTTCAGTTAATTTTTTATCCGCGGAATTGCAGGCTGTCAGCAATGCCGCCAGGATGACCACAACGAATCTTATGACCTTGTTGTTCATTTTTACCGGATTTTTTATTTAATGGCAAGTTAGGAAAAGTTTTGATCTTATAATGCAGTTAATAGGAAGTTGGCAGCCAGGCCGGTTTTCGGTATCCGGTATTCGGTATTCGGTATTCGGTATTCGGTATTCGGTATTCGGTATTCGGTAT
>ERZ795055.483-NODE-483-length-37920-cov-8.054958_pt1 | contig 37920 bp, 34 predicted proteins | sample MGYA00375139_ERZ795055 | MGnify/ENA primary metagenome ERZ795055 (study PRJEB30184, sample SAMN05720283) | anaerobic digester metagenome | isolation source: active sludge of municipal wastewater-treating anaerobic digesters | place: USA | collected 2015-01-23 ... | reverse complement strand
ATAAAATTTCAATCTATTTCAGCGTTTCGACTAATTAGCAATTCGAGTTAGTTAAACCAATCATTTCATTAAAAGAAATCGATAAATAAAAAAGACTGTTTTTGTAAAGTCTTAATTAGCTTTTTAAGCAATTAACGAAAACTTATTTTGATTTGTATAGAAAGAAAATTATTTGATTTTATTTTTGATGTAAACTTTTACTTATAAACTAAACAAAAAAAGAAATAATAATCATTTTTATTATAAAAACAGCTGGAGTATAAAATGAAAATTTTAATGGTTTATCCGGAATGTCCGGATACATTTTGGAGCATGAAACATATAATAACCCTGTTAGGCAAAAAAGCCTCGTTGCCGCCTTTAGGCTTAATGACCGTTTCAGCGCTTTTACCGGAGGAATTTGAAAAAAGATTAATCGACCTTAACACAACAGAATTAACCGATGAGGATATATTATGGGCGGATTTTGTTTTTATCAGCGCAATGATTGCGCAAAGAGCTTCGTCTATAAACGTTATTAAAAGATGCAGAGAGCTGGGAGTAAAAACTGTTGCCGGAGGTCCGTTATTTACCTCTCTTCACGATCAGTTTGAAGAAGTTGATCATTTTATACTTAACGAAGGCGAAGTAACCATTCCAATGTTTTTGGAAGACTTAAAAAAAGGCTCATTAAAAAGAATTTACGCTTCAGACTTTAAGCCTGATCTTGAAAACACCCCTGTGCCTGACTTCAGCTTGATTAATCCCGGCGATTATTATGTTATGCCGGTTCAAACCTCAAGGGGATGTCCTTTTGACTGTGATTTTTGTGATATTGTAAACCTCAACGGCAGAATTCCCAGATTAAAAACACCGGAGCAAATAATAAAGGAGCTTCAGACAATACATAATCTTGACTGGAAGCACAGCGTCTTTTTTGTGGACGATAATTTCCTTGGAAACAAGACTAAAACAAAAGAATTGTTGAAAGAAATAATCAAATGGAGAAAGAAAGTTAATTTTAAACCGTTATTTTATACGGAAATTTCCATAAATGCGTCTGACGACGATGAATTATTAGAATTAATGAAGCAAGCCGGTTTTTTTATGGTGTTTGTAGGTATAGAAACCCCCTCTACAGAAAGCTTGCAGGAATGCAACAAAGTTCAAAACCAGAATAGAGATTTAATTAAGTCTATCAGGAAATTCTATAACTACGGAATGGAAGTTACAGGCGGTTTTATAATAGGTTTTGACAGCGATGACGAAACAATATTTAAACGGCAGTTTGATTTTATTCAGGAAGCGGGAGTTTCTAAAGCAATGATTGAAATACTTCAGGCGCTTCCCGGCACAAAACTTTTCAAAAGACTTGAAGCGGAAGGAAGATTGCTTAACAACTCTTCAGGCGTTTGTTTAGATTCCACAACCAATTTTATTTCAAAGATGGACAAGGAAATTCTGGTTGACGGGTATAAAAAGCTTATTAAAAAAGCGTATTCTCCAAAATATTATTTTGAAAGATTAACTAATTTCTTAAAATATTATGAGCCCACAAGAAAAATTCCTGTCCACAAAAAAATTATTCCCTCAATTATTAAAGTTTATATAGTTTTTAAACATTTTAAAAAAGGGCGGCTGGAATTTTTAAAATTCATGTTAAACACGATATTAACGCGCCCAAAGTGTTTATCTGCGGCTTTGGATAATTCCGTTTTATATATTCATTTTAGTAAAGTTTTTAATTAATTTGCTAAAAAGTTGATATAGTGATCTGTAAAAGTTTTTGGAGTTTAATAAAAACCCGCGCCCCCAACCCTCTCTCCCTGATAGGGAGAGGGGGCTAAAGATTATTCTTGAGGGCGTTTTGCCTTGGGCAAAACGCCCTCAACGCCCTTAATCAGCCCTTAACGCCCTTAATCAGCCCTTGCCGCCCGCAGGGCGGCAAGGGCTGTAGGTATCAGCTTTTTAAGCAATTAACGAAAATTTATTTGGATTGGTATAACGAAATTCCTTTAGCTTGTAGTATATTATTACTATTATTTTATTTGAAAAAAGATATTTTATGAAAACAAATATTTCTCAAGGGAAAATGGGAGAAAAACTTGCCGCTGAATTTCTTGAAAAGCAAGGCATGAAAATTATAGAAAAAAATTGGCGGTTTTCCAGAATCGGAGAAGTCGATATTATTGCTCAAGACAAGGATATCCTTATTTTTGTAGAAGTTAAAACAAGAACATCAATAGCTTTTGGACATCCTTTAGAAGCAATAAGACCTAATAAAGTTAATACAATGTATAAATTAGCTGAAATTTATATAAATCAAAAGCAATTAAATGCATATAAAGGATTTAGAGTAGACGTTATAGGCATTTTAACTGGAAACATGCCGGAAATAACTCATATAAAAGATGTTAGCTATTAAAAAAACAGCGCCGGTCAAATTGTAACTGATCTGGTATAATTTCAGGTCAATTTTAAAATTTAGCAACTTTAAATATTATATAAAGGGCACCTCTAAAAACTCAATTTTTTGAAATTTTCATGAAATTGGGTTGGGGTTTGGTGTAGGGGCGAAGCCCCTACCCACAAACCTCTCCCCCCTTTGAAGGGGGGCAGGGGGGTAGATAAAAACAATAAAATTCTTTTGTTTTTAAAGGCGCCCTAAAGTCAAAAACTGAAAAAGCATTTGAGCTGGCTGGGAATTTATAAATTATGAGGCTAAATATATATAACCATACAACATGTTTAAGTTTTCAAAAAAAGTCTGATAAAAACAATGAACCTGTTGAAACAAATATTTTTTATGTAAATGATTTGCATGGGAAAATAAAGCCGCTTGAACCGCTGCTTCTAGCTTCAGCTAAATTTTCAGAAGAACATGCCGGAAAAGACAGCTTTAAGCTTGCCGCAGGAGATTTAAAAGTTGGCGGGAACGAAAAATTAAACAAATTAATCATGTTATGGATGGAATTAATGGGTTTTGATCTTTGCGCTCTGGGAAATCATGAGCTTGACGGCGGTGTTGCAAGATTTTCCTCCCAGCTTAAAAATATTGACGCTCTCTCAAAAAAATATTTAAATAAACCGGTAAGTTATAAATATATTGTTTCAAATCTCGATGCTCCTAAAAATAGCCCGCTTTTAGAACAATATAAAGACAAGATGTTTAATTTAAGCGAAAACAGGGAAGACAAAAAGCTTGTAAAGTCCTGTGTTATTGAAAGAAATGGTCATAAATACGGATTTGTCGGGCTTACTCCTATTAAGCTGGAAAAAAAGATATATGGAATAGAGGATAAAGAACTTATTAATTCTTTAGACAAAGAAAATACAATAAAAGAGCTTCAGAAAGAAATTGATAATTTCCCTAAAGAAGTTAATAAAATAATCCTTGTATCGCATGCCGGTTATTGGAGCGAAAAGGAAATAGCTGAAAAAACCTCCGGAATTGACGTTATAATTGGCGGACATTCGCATGATATCATTCATGGCTCCAGATTTTTAAAATCAAAAACCGAAGAACCGGTATTAATCGTTCAAGCCGGACGAAACGGCAATCTTTTCGGCAATTTAAAAGTAAATTTTGATAAAAATGGAATTATTGACCGCTCAAAAACTGCAAACCACGTCTTTAACACATACTCCGTCAGTTTAAATAATCCTCAATTTAATAAATACAATGATTTACGGCAAAAACTTAATGAAATCAAAGATGATAAAAACATATTGGGACCAAAACAAAAATTAGGCTATTTAGAAGACGATTACAGGGCGGTTTCAAGAAGAAACTGCGAAAACCCTATGACAAGCTTTTATGCGGATGCAATAACGGCATATTCATCAAAAAAAGGGGTTAATGCAAATGCGGTTTTACTTATAAACAATCATGATTTTATACACGAATTTCTTCACAAAGGCGCTATTTACGACAGAAATTTAATAAACATTTCAGCGTTCAGAAGCAAATTGTTTATTGCTGAATTATCCGGCGCTGATATTAAAAAAATCCTTGAATTTGGAGCAAAATCCAGCGTTTATAAAAAGCTCGAAAAGGGATTTAAAAAAAGCGAAAAACATAAACCAGGTCTGATTCAGGGAAATATTAAATATACGGCAAATCCTTTATCAGAAAATAATAAGATAATTGATATAAAAATGCCAAAACCAAACGGCGGCTTTGAAAACTTAGACGAAAACAAAAAATATAATGTAATTTTCGATGATTATTTGATTAAATCTTTTCATTACAGAGAAGGCGATAAAAAACATCAAATTGCTCTTCCAATAATCGAAAAAGCGCAAAAAACGCCGCTAAGCTGGGATAAAGAAGACGCTTTAATTGATTATATAAAATCTTTTAACGGAAAACCTTTTAAAATAGAGGGCAAAAACAGAATAAATGATCTGACAAAGCCGATAGGAATTAATTACAGTCTGGCTGATCAGGAAGAATTATTATGCCAATAATTGGTATAGCTATAAATATTACTATGCTTATTGCCCTTGTCTGTTGTCAAAATCTTCATATTGATCGATAAGTTTAGTTTCAGGATACAAATCATCAAGATCAGCGGCAAATTCATCGTTAAACTCTGAAAAAATAGTTTCATCCTCATCTGCGCAGTACAAAAGGATTTCTCTTCTGCCCGTTCCTTCAGGCAAGCCTTCTTCTTCATCAAAAATTAATACTTCGCATTGAATGTATTTTTTCTTCTCACTGTCATATATTTGTTTCATTATAGTATGCGCCATGATTTCTGTTTCCTCTGTTTATTAAAAAAATACCATTTATTTGTAAACTTTTTATGCTTAAAAAGTTTAATATTTATTTGAAAAGTTTATAAATGATATAATTTTTAATGTTAGAATAAAATTTTTTTAAAAAGATAAAAATATGAATTATGAATTTGATTTAAGTGTTGTAATACCTTGTCTTAACGAGGAAGAAACGGTTGAAACCTGCATAAAAAAATGTCTTAAGTCTTTCGAAGCGCTTGGCATAAATGGCGAAGTTGTAGTTTCAGATAACGGTTCTGTAGACGGAACCACTAAATTATCCGAGAAATTAGGAGCAAGGGTTGAATTGTGTATTGAAAAAGGTTATGGATGCGCCATAAGATACGGGTTCAACAAGGCGAAAGGCAAATATATAATAATGGGCGACGGTGATAATTCCTATGATTTCTCCTTAATTCCTGATTTTTACAACAAAATTGTTCAATGTAACTGTGATATGGTCATAGGCACACGCTTAAAAGGTAAAATTCACAAAGGAGCAATGCCTTTTCTTCACAGATATCTTGGAAACCCGGTCCTTACTTTTATTTTAAATATGTTTTTCGGCGCAAGAATTTCTGATTCGCAATGCGGAATGAGAATGTTTAAAAAAGAAAGCCTTGAAAAGCTTGATCTGGTTACAACCGGCATGGAATTCGCTTCTGAGCTTATGGTTAAAGCCGCATGGGCAAAGTTTAAAATCGTTGAAATTCCTATAGAATTTTTTAAAGACGGCAGGTCAAGAAAACCCTATCTGAGAACATGGCGGGACGGTTGGCGGCACCTGACTTTTCTGGTAATCTCAAAATGCAGTGAATTCGGACTTTTAATACCTTATGAAGATAAAATAATCAAACATGAAAAAGCCTTTAATTAATTATTCCCGATTATACGACTTTGCGCAGGATTCTTACTCTTTATTTTCCTGCAATTTCCTTAACGGCAAATCTTTACTGCCTCTTAGATACACTTTAGAGCTTACATACAGGTGTAATTTAAACTGCGGTTTTTGTTATGTCGGTGAAAAAATAAAGGAAAATGAACTTTCAACAGAAGAATGGCTTAATATTATTGATAAAATTCCTCCTTTCAGGCTTATAACTTTTGTAGGCGGCGAAGTTTTAATAAGAAAAGATTTTAAAACCATATTAAATGCGGCTTTACAAAAAGGCAAAGTAAATATCGTCACTAACGGTATGCTTATAGATGATGAATTAATTGAAACATTCGTAAACAAAAAGCTTTTGCTTTTAAATTTGTCTATAGACGCTATGGGCGAGAAACATGACAAGATTAGAAACCAAAAAGGCGTTTTTGACAAAGTTATACAAAATCTCAACAAGCTGGTTAAATTTAGAGGCAATAAAAAATACCCGTTGATAGACATAAAAGCCACGATTTTAGAGGACAATCTTGATGATTTGCCTGAAATTTACAAGCTGGCAAAGCATTATAAGGCAGATTTTTTTACGCCCGCTTTTTTGAAAGAAAGCGATCTTCAGCAAAATTCCAAGCTTAGAGAGTGTTTTGGAGAAGAATTTTATAAAACTCAGTATCCCATAAAGCCTTATTTTAACCTTGAGCATTTTGAAGAAGTCTACAAAAAACTGGCGGAATTGTCTAAAGACGGTCCTGTAATAAGATTTTATCCTAAATTCAAACAAAATAACGAGCTTAAGCAGATCAAGAAATTTTATACAGAAGCTATACATAAAGAAGTAGGAGATATTTACGAGCAATGTCTTTATCCGTGGGCGAATATTCTTATTACGCCGCAGGGAAACGTTTATCCGTGTTTATCTTACAAAATTGGGAATGTAAAAAACGCCTCGATTAAAGAAGTGTGGAACAATGAAAAATTTGCGGAATTTAGAAGAAAATTAAAAAAACATGGCGTATTTAATGCCTGTCAGGCGTGTTGCCAGCTAAAAGTTAAAGATTAATGCCAATTCGCGCTCAATCGAGCATTATTTGTTTGATGTATTGTGATCTGTAAAAGTTTTTTGGAGTTTAATAAAAACCCTCACCCCCAACCCCCTCTCCCTATCAGGGAGAGGGGGCTAAAGATTGTTTTTGAGGGCGTTTTGCCTTCGGCAAAACGCCCTCAATGTAAGGCTTTATAGAAATTATATTTTCATTTCCCAATTTCTTTTTAAAATCACAATATTTTTCGGCGGCGAAACCGCCGAAAAATACATCAAATCTTTACTCCCTCCCCTCGAGAGGAGGGGTGATTTAATACTGCATTAATTGCAACTTAGTATGATATGTTTTTGCCTTCAGGGGAATACATCTTTTTTCTTGAGTCTACAAGCTCATTTACATGCTTTATAAAGTTTTCTTCCTGTTCAACAAGTTCGTTTTCGAGCAACTTTGAATGTTCAATGTACTCTTTATAAGCTAAAACAACATTTTCTCTGTTTTGAAACAGCATATCAGTTGCTAATGTCGGATTCGTGGCGGCAAGTCTTGTCATATCCCTAAATCCGCTTGCCGCAAGCTTCATCGCAAGCCTTCCCGTTTCTTTATCAGGGTAATTGTTAACAAAATCAAACAAGGATTGGCTTAAAAACAAAGGGAAATGACTGATTAATGCGACTGCTTTATCGTGTTCATAAGCGTCTGCAACTATAACTTCGGCTCCAAGCTCATTTATAATTTGTTTTAATATATCAACGTCTTTGTTTTGAGCCCATTTTGAAGGCGTTAACACCCATTTTGCTTTTTCGAACATATTTGAGTCAGAAGCGTCAAGACCTTTATTTTCAGTGCCTGCCATTGGATGACCGCCTATAAAATTAACAGGCGCATTATTTTTATTGACAAAATCCATTATAAACCCTTTAACTCCGGCAACATCCGTTATTATACATTCAGGCTTGGCAATCAATATAACTTCTTTTAACATATCAAGAGTTATATTGATTGGCGTACATATGAATATAATGTCAGCATCTTTTATAATGCCTATATTTGTTGATCCTTCGGAAATTATTTGTTCTTTTAAAGCTTTATCAATAGTTTCCTGTCGAGCCGAAACCCCTATAAGTTTATTTTTAGTGTTTTTAAGCTTTTTAAGAATTGACCCGCCTATAAGTCCCAATCCAATTACTGCTATAGAAAATTCTTTTTGCATAAATTAATACCCTTGTTGACCTGCAAGCCATTGAAGAGCTTTTCTTAAGAGCTCTTCGGCATCTTCATTATTTTCCGCGCATGGAATCGCTTTTTTCAAGCCTTCTGTAGCTTCTTTTTTTGTGTATCCCAGAGATAGCAAGACTGTTTCAGCTTCCAGCCAGCTTTCTGTTAATTCTAAATTTTCTGTTTCTTCTCTCTGAGCAACCTCAAGTGGAATTTTAGCGCGCCAATTCAGCATTTTATCTTTTAATTCAATAATTGCTTTTCTTGCAAGCTTTGTCCCTACTCCTTTTGCTTTGGAAATAGCTTTGTCATTATCGCTTAAAACGGCATTAACCAGATTATATGCCCCTAATTCTCCCATTATAGCTAATGCGACCTTAGTTCCTATTCCTGAAACGCTGTTTAGTATAACAAATAAATCTCTATCTTCCCTTGCATTAAAACCACATAAGGACATAGAATCTTCTCTGTGTATTAAAACAGTATATATTGTAACATTCTCACCTTCTGGAGGCAAAAAAGACAAGACCCTTTTGTTTGTTAGAATAAAATAACCGATATTATTAACTTCTACTGTTATATTGCAGCCTGTTGGGCTGTCTTCTATCTTTGATACAAGCGTTCCTTTAAGATAATTAATCATTTTTTCAGTTTTTTACCTGCTCTTTCAATTAATTTATTGTCTTCTTCAGGCGATATGCCTATTGTTGTAAGATAATTTCCGATCAATACGCCATTTATACCAGCTTTTATGCCTAATTCCTGATTTTTTAGAGAAAGTCTTAAACTTCTTCCTCCTGCATATCTTATAACTGTTTTCGGCATAAAAATCCTGAAAAGCATTAGTGTTTTTAATATTTCTTCCTCGTCAACAGCATCTTTATGAACCTCAAAAGGAGTTCCCTCGATCGGATGCAGAAAATTTACAGGTACAGAAACAGGCTGCAACTCTAAAAGCTCCATAATAAGTTCTGCTCTTTGTTTTCTTGTTTCTCCCATCCCTATAATTCCGCCAGAGCAAACTTCAATATTATATTTTTTAGCCAATTTTATTGTTTCAAGACGTTCTTCATATGAGTGTGTGGTACAAACTTCAGGATAATATGAACGACATGCGTTTAAATTATGGTGATATCTTGTAAGCCCTGCATTTTTTAATGCCTGTATCTGTTTTTCGTTAAGAATACCGATTGAAGCGCACGCGCTTAAGCCTTCTATATTATTAATGGCTTCGATCATCCTGATAAGCTCCTCGAAATCTTCTTCATCGGGAGATTTACCGGAGGTAACTATGGAAAATCTTGATGCTCCGCTTTTTTTTGCGCTTAAGGCGCATTTTCTCACTTCATCAAGGCTTACAAGAGGATGAGTTTCTATTTCTGTTCTATAATGTGAGCTTTGAGCGCAATATTTACAATTTTGCGAGCATTTACCTGTTTTTGCGCTGATTATACTGCAAAATTCCACTTCATCGTTGAAATTATCTTTTGTTACATCCTGAGCTTGCTTTAACAGTTGCTTTAAAGGGAAATTATAAAGCTCAAGAATTGCGTCAATCTTTGTTTTTAATGCCATTTAATTGCTTCCTGCGGGTAGAGTATAATTTATTCGAATTAATATAATTATACAAATAATTTTTTATTGTATATAATATTATTGGAAAAAGATCACAAAACTTATTCTGCTTGAATGAGTTTTTAGGTGGTCAAAGTTCTTTTGTTATTTATAAAATCGGCATTATTATCAAGGATTTTTAAGAATAAATGAAGTTTAACTTTAAGTATATAAAGGAACTGGCGGCTCCAGGCAGTTGGAGAAGGGGTTATGACTACTACAGAAAAGGTCAGATAATAAAATCCGAGCTGAAAAACAGCGAGGTAAACGCTTCTGTTAAAGGTTCTTTCAAGGATAAATACGATATAACCCTGCATTTCACAACAAAAAAAGTTACCGCAAAATGTACATGCCCCCTTGAGGAAGAATGGTGCAAACATGCGGTTTGCGTTGGGCTTGAAAGCGTAAAAAGACATTATTACGAACAGTTTTTGACGCAAAAAACCGGAGAAGAATTTTATTTTGAGGAAGAAAACCCTCCTGAAGTTGAAAACCCAAGAGGAACATATAAATTTATACTTAATGCTCCTGAAAATGCTAAATATATAGGGATACAGATAGTTGACAGGGTTAAAAATGACATTATCAAGAATATAGAAGTTATTTTAAGAACAATTATCAATTTACAAAAGGAAAGTAATGGAACTTTTACGTTAAATGACGCTCAAATGAAAGAACTTGCTCTTTTGCGGCATATTTTTAAGTTTGAACTGGTAAAGAAAAACGTTATATGGCATAATATTCCGCTAAATAAAGCTGATATGCTGATGTCGTTCCTTGCAAAAGTCGAAGAAGTTGTGGACAGCGAAACTAAAAAAAGAATTTTGTTTAAAAACGACATCTGGAAGCTAATTTTCAGAGTAAATGTTTCTGTAGCAGGTAATGTTCTGCTTTCTTTGCATTGGGATAGACCTGATCCGGAAGATACTTTGCCTCTTGAGGAACTTCAGTATTTTTCAAGAAACGCAAAATGGGCAAGATACAAGAATATTATTGTTCCTTTGGATACAGAATTGGCAACGCTTCCTGCATATCTTACAAAATCGACTTTTACAGACATAAGGGACGCTGATGGCGGTAAATTTGTTTATGAAGAACTGCCTAAACTTAAAAAATTAACTACTGTTGAAGTTTATGAAAAGCTTGAACAGCTTACTCTCGAACAAAGATTGCCTTTAAACGTGTTAAGCCTTGAAAAAACAGAACATGGAGCAATTAAAGCTACTTTAAGCTTTGAATATGAAGGAGAAGCTGTGCCTTATGGCAAACTTGCCGAGAAAACACCTTATGTAACAATAAAAAAACGTGAAGAAGACCTTATATACTGGGTAAAAAGAAATCTTAATTATGAAGAACAGGCTTATCAGAACTTATTGCAGGCTAAATTTACTCCTACACAAACCAATAACCTTGTTGTTGAAGGTGATTGCGCAATCGATTTCTATAACTACCTGCTTCCAAACGCTAGAGAAACTTGGAAAGTCATTGAGTCCGATGATCTTGCCGAATTCAAAATTTCCGATACTCCGCTGAAAATTACAGCTGACATTGATTTTACAGAAGCCGGAGATAGCTTTGAAATCAATCTTTCCGGCGCTGTCGGCAAGGCTGAGGTTGATTATCAAGTTATACAAAAATACTTTCAACAGGGGCAAAAATACTTTTATCTTGAGGAAAAAGGCAATATAGAGCTTCCTGTCGCTAAAATGATGAAAATAAACGCCGCCCTGAGCGCAGTTGACGCTTTGGAATCCGAAAAATCCAAATTTGTCATAAAAACATACAGGGCTGGAATTGTTGCAGAGCTTGAGGAAAACGACGTTGTAATAAAAATGGGCAGAAAGTTTAAAACCTTCTGGAGCAAGATTAGCAGCTTTAATGCCATGGAAGATGTGCCTTTGCCTAGAGCTATCAAGGGAGAGCTTAGGGAATATCAGAAAAAAGGTTATAATTGGCTTTGGTTTTTATATTCGTATGGGCTTAACGGCATTCTTGCCGATGATATGGGTCTTGGAAAAACGCTTCAAGCCCTTGCTCTTTTGCAAAAAGCTAAAGAAAAAGATGGAAAAGCTCCTAGTTTAGTTATTTGTCCCACTTCTGTAGTGTTTAACTGGGAAGCTGAAATCGAAAAGTTTGCTCCAAAGCTTTCATACATAAATATAACAGGTCCAACAAGAAAAAATTTGTTTAAAAAGATTGAAGATTATGACGTTGCGATAACTTCTTATGCTCTTTTAAGAAGGGACATAGAGGATTTAAAGAAATTTAAATTCAGAATCGTTGCGCTGGATGAATCTCAGAATATAAAAAACTATGATTCCTTAACATCAAAGTCCGCAAGAGAATTAAACGCTACTCATAGACTTGCTATATCAGGCACGCCGATTGAAAACAATTTAACAGAACTCTGGTCAACGTTTGATTTTCTTATGCCAGGATTTTTATACGACGGCAATGAATTTAACTATAGATATGCTGTTCCTATTCAGGAAAAAGCTGATCGTACGGTTGGCGACAGGCTTAAAAAGCAAGTTTATCCGTTTATTTTAAGAAGATTAAAGCGTGATATCGCAAAAGACCTACCTGACAAGATAGAAAATATTGCATATTGTCACATGACACCGGAACAGAGAGATTTTTACCTTGATGTTCTTGACAGCACAAGGCAGGAAATATTTTCACAAATTTCCGGCGGCGGCCTTGAAAAAAACAAACTGTCTGTATTTGCGGCATTACTTCGTTTAAGGCAAATTTGCTGTCATCCGAAGCTTTTTGATAAAGATGGACAGTATAATATCAATAATTCCGGCAAATTTGAACATCTCAAGGAAATGCTTGAGGAAATTATCAGCGAAAACCACAGAGTGCTGCTTTTCAGCCAATTTGTTCAAATGCTGGATATTATCAAAGAATGGCTTGAAAAAAGCGGCATAAAGTACGAATATCTCACCGGTTCAACAAAAGACCGGAAAGCAGTTGTAGATAGGTTCAATAACGACAGTGCTATTCCTATATTTCTTATCAGCTTAAAAGCCGGAGGAACAGGACTTAACCTTACAGGGGCTGATTATGTCATTCACTACGACCCTTGGTGGAATCCTGCCGTTGAAGATCAGGCAACAGACAGGGCTCACAGAATTGGGCAGACCAAAAATGTCTTTGTTTACAGGTTAATAACCAAAAATTCCGTTGAAGAAAAAATTATGAAGCTTAAAGAGCGAAAACGCGATCTTGTTGATTCTGTAATTTCTGTTGAACGTGATATCTCGAAAACGCTTACTTTTGAGGATATTAAAGATATTCTTTCTCCCGATTAGGCTTGCGTCTTTAATTCGTTAATTGATTAAAAAGCTTTTTAGCTCTTTTGCCTTAAAAACAATTTCTCTGTTTAAATCATATCTTTCGGAAATCGTTTCTTCAAGCGAATTAAGCTCCTGTAATTGAGTATAATTCAAATCACCGCTTAAGTGTACGGATTGCGATTCATCAGAAATATTGAACAATCTGATAACCACCCCGTTGATTTCGCTGTTTTCCGGCTGCTTAACAGCGTAAACAATAATATTATCATTGTTTACGTTTAAGAATTTTTTAAAAGACAATTTCTTTTCATCTTCAGAAACAAGTCCTATCTCTGCAATAATGCTGCCCATAAACTCATCAGCTTCTTTAAACAATGATTCAGGCTGTTCTGTAGGATATAAAGCGTATCTTGCAGAACATTTGCCGAGGCATTGAGCGGCAGGAACCTCAATTGCCGGACCGGCAGGGAAATTTCTTGCATTAAGACTCAAGGCGGACAACATTCCTGTTGCTCTTAAAATAGTTACATACAACGAGTTTTTGCTTGCAACATACTCTGAAAGTCCTTCTGCAATAATTCCAAGCCCTTGCGAATAAACAAATCTTTGCATAGGAGCGGAATTTGTCTTTAATTCTTGCCCTTTTTCTGCGGGAATATGATCTTCCAGTCTGTAATCAGGGTCAAAAGTCCTTTTTATAAGTCCCAGCGTGTTTTCTGAAATAGTTTCTCTGATTTTTTCCGGAAACTTAAATTTTATCTGCATAATGTGATTTTTACATGTATTTTCCCAGAAAGTATTGAATTCCACTCGTTTAGAGTTCGACAAAAGACTTATTTCTGTTGTTATAAAAACCTCATGCACTTTTTGATTTCTTAAACCTGTTTTATAATCAAAGTCTTCAGGAATCAGGATTTTGTAAAACAGTTTTAATGCGCTTCTTAAATCCCCTTTTTCCTTTATTTCAGACCTTATAAATTTAGCTGAAAGCGGTTTTTCTTCAGACAAAGGGGAATAAGTATAAGTATCTCCCATATCAGCTCTATCTACAATAATATGCAGATTTTCAAACAGCTTATTGCTTTTTATATCCTTTAAATTAATTGAACCATCTACGTTTACAATTACTTCTACAAGTGAATTTTTGATTTTATTCTCAAATACCTCGACAGGATAATCCAAAACGCTGGAAGACACGGTTTTTATTGAAAAAGACGGGATGTTTTCAACATATGCAAGATATTCTTTAAATTCTTTTATATCCTCACAAAACGGGACTTTTTGAGTATCAACCAAAATTTCCTGCGGGAACCCGAAAGTTGACTTAACATATTGATAACACAGTGTTTCCGGCAGTTTTTTGTGTGTTTTTACAGAAATGACTCCTGAAAAATCATTGTTGGATAAATTGCATACAAACAAGCTGTTTTCAGAAACATTATCCGCTATTTTATTTATACATCTTGCTATAATGGCATCAGAAACCTGATCAACCTGTTTGAATCTTGATATATTTTCTTCGTGAACATCATCAACCGAACACCCACAAATGCTATCGTGGGGATGATTCTTTAATAATAGTTTCCATGCATAATTTAGCTCATTTTTTTTGTTTTTTACAAGTCCTAAGCTGTTTAAAAAAGTTTGTAACGGCTCTGCAATTCTTGACAGCTTCCATGTGGAGAGCGCATTCATTTGTTTTAAATACAATCTTGAAGAAAAAGCGCCTGGAAGTATTGGATTTTTTTCATTATCTCTTAGTTCTCCTTTTACTTCATCAAGTTGTTCTTTAGGCTTGTTTAAACTGTCAAAATATTCGCTTATTTTACCCTGTTTAAGATTATAACCGGATATTTTCCCGTTAAGTTCCGTTAATAAGTCGTTTAAATTTAAAATTACTCCTAAATGATCTCCTCCGGCAGGCAAAAGAATTTTGTCAGATACCGAATGCTCTTTCAGTTTGTCTAAAAGCTCTTTGAGCTTTATAATTTTCTCTTTTATATTGATTTTTGAATGAAAAATATCCTGAAAATAGCCTTCTGTAAGATATGTAGTTAACACACAAGATTCATCGTCTGATTTCCAGAGAAATTCCGATTTTTTATCTCCCGCGCCTCGCCACAAAACAGCTCTTTTTATGTTGAAAGAAGATAAAATTTTCGGGATTTCCGAATTATGTCCGAAAGAATCCGGCAAATACCCGAAGAAATCTTCGCCCCCAAATTCTTTTGCCTGATTTATTCCTATCAACAAGTTTCTTATAAGGCTTTCGCCTGAAACCAAAAATTCATCCGCCAAAACGTACCATGGGCCGGCAAAAAGTTTTTTCTTTTTGATTAAATCTTTTAATATTAAGGCTTTTTCGGGATAAATCTCCAGATAATCTTCCAGTATAATTGTTTGACCGTCAAGATAAAAGAAATTTATGTTATTTTTGGAAAATTCTTCTATCACGTCATTAATGACTTCTGAAAGTCTGATTCTAAAATACTGAAAGGGCTTATACCATTCTCTATCCCAATGTGTATGCGAAAACAGGATTACGTCCATATTAACACCCAACTTCTTTAAAACTGTTTTTTTATGATTTATCAAATAATATACTAAACTAAACGACAAAACTAATTATACCAATTATTGAAAGAAATCGACAAATGAAAAAGATGATTTTTGTAAATCCTTAATTAGCGGGTGTTTCGGCTTTGCCGAAACACCAGCGAAACTCTTCCCTAGCCCGCGCCGCCCGCAGGGCGGCGCGGGCTGCAATTATCAACATTTTTAAATTAGCGCAACATGAATTGTTTACGGGATAATCAGGAAAACTCGCTGAATGTAAACAGATTAATGATTTTTATTATAATACAACAAATAAATGATTACACCTTTTGTAAATTCTAATATCATAATAAAAATGCCGCTTAATTTTTGTTCCTTAAAAGAGTTGATCACTGATAGCAGTAAGGGAAAAACAAATGAAAATCGTAAACAGGAACTCTGATCAGAAAATTCAATATATAAATAAAAAAGATAAAAATGAAATTTCCAATTCAATTACAAAAAACTGGACAGACCAAGCCATGAGATGTTATTTAACCGGCTGTAATTGCATTGATTGTTCTGTGGCAAAGGGAAATTACTCTTTTGTTTGTCAAATGCCTGCTGTAATTGAAATTTTGCTTGAGCAAATAGGACCACCCGAGCAAAATAAAATAAACAAACTTTTAGCTTAAAAGCTTCTCTAAGAAACTAATAAAAACTTCTACTTTTTAGGCGCTTTTTTCAAAGATAAATTATACTTCTGCTACAGATTTATCGAACTCCAGAACTGTTTTAAACGGCTTTTCAAGCTTAGCCGGCTCTTCAGGGGTAAAAGAAACAAGCTTAATGGATGATTTGAGCTTCCATCGACGGATTTTATCAGGCGTATCAAAGCGTTCTATCTGAGTTGCGAAAGAACGCGCAACCGCATTAGGCGTTCTTTCGGCTGTCCGGCGGGAAGCCCCGAATTTTTCTTGTATATCATAAAGTGAAAGCCTCTGATGGTATGTTTGTAACATTATTGCAAGTTGCAAGATGTCTTCGGCTCGTTCATAGCGCCTTTTGTAAAAATCCTTTAACAATTTTATTTAATATGTCCGATTTAGACGTAGGCGTATGATAACATATTAAAATCATAAAATAAAAGTCAAAATGATTTTTAACATAAATATAACTTATGCTTTTATATTTGATACTTCTATGTTAGAATCTCACAACCGGTAAGAGAAGGAAATATGAATTAATGTTTACATTAATAAAAGAATTAGCAGAGCTAGATGGACAGGACAGCGGGCTAGATATTAGGGATAGCCTTGAAAATCCAAAAAGCAAATCTTGTTACATGGCTTATTTTTTGGAATTAAATGAAAAAGATTTAAAAATTGAATATACTGGAATTTACTCAAAAGAATTAGATTCAAGTGATGTTGAACTGCTTTTGTATCCTAATAAAACAGTTGCTAAAGGAATAAATAAAACACCAACAGTAAAATTTAATGATTATGAAAAAAGTTATAAACAAAAAATTTATAACTGGTTTGACAAAAAACAAAATGATAATGCGCTTTTTAAAGCAATAAAAGATGCTCTGAATGATAAAGAAATAGAAGAACAAATAAAACAAGATATTGCAAAAATACCTAGTAAAACATATTTTCTGTCAATTAAGATAAATCAGGAATTTATAGGAAAACGCCCAGAATTTATAAATCTTATAGTTGATGAACAGGAAAAAATTAAGGAATATTCAACTTCAATCCAGGATAATATTAAAGACTCTAGGTTAGATAATTCCTGTTGCAGTATTTGCCAAGGTGAAAATAAAGAAGTTTATGGTTTTGCCAGCCCCTTTAGTTTTTATACAGTTAAAGGAGGGCGTTTTAGCTATGAATTAAATCCTGGGAACTCTGTTAAGCAACTCCCCATCTGTCTTGACTGTGCAAATAAAATAAATAACAAAGGCAAGAAATATTTAAAAGAAAATCTTAGCTTCAAGCTATTTAACATTAATTATTTTTTTATTCCTGAGCTTGTGAATGATAATCCAGCTAGATTTAAGGAAATTGTAGAGAAAATTTCTAAAAAATATGAAGAAATAAAAAATCTTCCAAAACAAACAGACGGTTCTACTGTTAGAAGACTGGAACAAGGGATTTTAAAAGAACTTTCAAACGAAAATAATTACCTGAATTATAATTTTTTCTTTTATGAGCAAAAACAGGCTAAAACTGATATTTTAGCAAGTATAGAAGAAGTTGCCCCCACCAATTTAAGGAAGTTTTTTGAAACAGCAAGGGAACTTTCGGAGGAATTTAAACATGTTGATATGAGCCATTCTTCAAATGTATACGATAATCCTTTATTTGTCATAAAACTTTTTATGGTGGATAAGGACAATAAAGGGTTGGATAAAAACAAGGAAGAGTTTTGCGCTGTACTGAATAAAATTTTTAATTTAAAACCATTAAATTTTTCTTATATATTAAATAAGTTTATGAAGCGCATAGATGAGCAAATTCCAAAATATTTACAGCCTAAAGAAAATGATTATTTCAAAAAAAATATACTTGATAGCTTTTATTTAATAAACGTTTTTACAAAGCTAGGATTGTTTAAAGAAAATATTAATTTAAAACAGGGAGATAAAAAAAATATGGGAAAATTAGAAACACCTTTATTGGATGAATTTTGCGGTTTGTTCCCGCATTACTTTAATCCCAATGATGAAAAATGCGAAGCTAAAAAAGCTGTTTTAGGATATGGTATTTTAGTTGAAAGAATCGCTATTTTGCAGACCTTGTATTATGAAAACTGGGATTCAAAACCTATCTATAAAAAATATAGGAATTTTAAAGTTGATATAAAATTTTTGCAAAGTTTTAGGCTTGCTGAACTAAAAGACTATCCTCAAAAATACAAAAGAAAAGTTAAAAAATTTAGTTATAAAAATTTGGATGAATTAATTAATGAAGTTGCTAGAGTTATGGCTAATGTTAAAGAAAACGATTTAAGTCCATCAGAAACAAGTTATTTATTCAGTCTTGGAATTACTTTGTCCAGGGATTTCCATAAAAAAGCGTTTAAAGAACAAGAAGAGCAATTAGTAGAAGTATAATAAGGAGTACAAAAGATGTCAGAAATTAAAAACCGCTCAGAGATTATTTTCCTCTATGATGTTAAGGACAATAACCCTAACGGCGACCCCTTAAACGAAAATAAACCCCGTATTGATGAAGAGACTAAAATAAATTACGTTACAGATGTCCGCTTAAAAAGGACTATCAGAGATTTTATGGCAAAATTCCACAAACAAACCTCGCCGAATAATGTTTTTATGCTCTCTGACAGAACAGAAGACAATAAAGTCCGTTCAAAAGAAGAAAGAATGCAGGATTTTGATAATTCAATATCAAAAGTTTTAAATGATTGTATTGATATAAGACTCTTTGGCGGTACTTTTGCAATAAAAAGAGAAGATAAAAAAAGCAAAAATGCTAAAGCTAATGAAGAAAATTCAGAGGAAAACGCTGAAGCGAAAAGCGATGACTCAAATGCTATAACCGGAGCAGTTCAGTTCAGAACAGGCAGATCATTGCACAGAGTGTCTGATAGAGAAGACCAGCTTGCAGTAACAATGCAACACAGCTCTGGCAAAGGCGCAGGAACTTTCGGATTTGACCAAAAATTAAATTATTCATTAATCAGGTTTTATGGAGTAATCAATGAAAACACAGCCGCGCATAATAAATTAAGCGAAGAAGATGTACAGAAACTTCTCCAGGCAACGTGGTGGGGAACAAAAGAACTTAACACCCGTTCAAAAATTGGGCATACTCCAAGATTGCTTATGAAAATCGACTATAAGCCAGGGTTTTATATTGGCGATTTGGATTCAAAAATCAAAATGGATAATCTTGAAGGCTTACAAGACGAACAGCTTCGCTCTATTGACGACTATAAATTAAACATGAGCAAGCTAGAACAAGCTCTTGCAAAACATAAAGACAAAATTGAACGCATTTACTATGAATTTGATGAAGATATGGAATTATCGCTTAATGTAGAATGCGTTCAAATGATTAAGTTGTCAGAAAAGCCGTGGTTCAACGTATATTCTATGGTGTAAAGATGAAAGCATTAAAATTTGAAATATGGGGAGAGTTTGCCCACTTTAGAAAACCTTATACAACCTCTTCCCCCCTTACTTTTCCATTCCCGACAAGACCAGCTCTGGCAGGCATAATTAGCGCAATCATCGGATTGCCAAAAAATAACGATACCTGCCAGAACGAGCAGAGCTATATAGGAATTTGCTTAAAAAATTCTGTAAAAAAAATGCGTCTGGGTATAAATTTATCGCTTGCGCCGGGAGTCAGCGCAATGAAGACCGGTTACTATGATGTTCAAAAGCAAAGTAACAGAATGCCGCAAATCAGGTATGAATATCTTAAAGACCCATATTACATCGTTTATTTTAGCCACGAAGATGAAACCATTTATAACAAACTAAAGGAGCATTTGCAGAATCATACCAGTGTTTATACTCCTTATCTTGGAATAAGCGAGCATATAGCAGACTTTAAATTTATAAGTGAACTCAATTTGCAGGAGAAACAAGCTGATAGCGCAGTTTATATCCATTCTGTAATTAATAAAAAGTATGTTAAGCCTAATTCTATTGAACTTGATTATGAAGATTCTGAATATTTCAATGTAAGAATGCCTAACAGATTAGATAAAGAAAGAATTGCGCAAGAATATTGTGAAGCGCTGTTTGAAAAAAACTGTAAAGCCATAAAAGCAGAGCCTGTAAAGTATTGGAGTTATGAAAATGAGCCTCAGTCAGAGCGAAATATCCTGTTTTTGCGATTATAAAATCGAATCACATCCTAATAAGCCGCTTATCAAGCATTTAGAAAATGTTAAAAATCAAATTCTAGATAAAATAGAAAAAACCGGATTAAATTTTGATATTTCTAAGGATGAAATAAAAAAAATCGCTAAAATTATTGCAATTGCTCATGATTTTGGCAAATCAACAAAATTTTTTCAGGAATATCTTTACGATAAAACAAAAAAAAGTGATAAAACAAATCACAGTAAATTATCTGCATTTTTTGGGTTTTATCTTGCTGAAAAATTGAATTTGCAGGAAAAATTATCTGTTTTTATTGCTATTAATTCCCACCATGGACAATTACCGAAAGTAATTGAAAATAGTTTTGATTTTGACATTGGTTTTACTGAAGAAAAACAAATAAAATCAATTGATTTCAATGAAATACAATCAATCTATAATTATTTTTTAAAAGAAGATGGAATTGTTATTGATTTTAAGGAATTCATATTGCAAGTTGAGGAAGATTCTGAACTGATTTATCAAATTATTGATTTTATTGATTCCATTAAAAATAATAATTTAAATTCCTTCTTCCTGATCCAATTCCTGTTTTCGCTGCTTATAGATGCTGATAAACTCGATGCTTCGGGGCTTTCCGAATCAGATGATTTTAAAAATATTATTAAAAACATTCAGGAATTTAAACATACCTCAGCTTTTGTGGATAACCACAAAAATAAACCCGATAACCTCGCAAAAGCAGGTATAAATAACATCAGAGAGGACATATACCAACAGATAAACAAGTTTCAATTTAATCCGGAGAAAAAAATATATTCCATAAACGTCCCGACCGGAACGGGAAAAACATTTGCCAGCCTGAATTTTGCTTTTAAGATAAAAGAAAAACTGGATTTTAACCCCAAAATCATCTACTGCCTGCCGTTTACCAGTATTATTGACCAGAATTACTCTGTTATAGAAGGAATTTTAAAATCAAATGGCGAATTAATTACTTCCGATAAGCTCTTAAAGCATCATCATCTTGCTGAAATAGCCTATAAAACACAGAAAGACGAAAAACCCGATGAAAATGAATCCCTTGAAACTGACAAAAGCCTGCTTTTAACTGAAAACTGGATGTCGTCTATTGTCGTTACCACGTTCGCGCAGTTTTTCCACAGCCTGATAAGCAACCGGAACAAGAGCTTGAAGAAATTTCATAATATAGCAAACTCAATAGTTATTCTGGACGAGATACAGGCAGTGCCCTACAAGTATTGGAAGCTCATAAATGAGGTTTTGACAGAATTTTCAAAAGTGTTTAATACATATTTTGTTCTGGTAACTGCTACACAGCCTTTAATCTTTAAGGATGATGAAATAGTTTCTGTGATTGATGAAAAAAAGAAGAAAGATTATTACGAAAGCCCTGAGTTGAACAGGATAATCCTCGATACTTCAAGATTAAAAGAAGATATGACTTTAGAAACTTTTAAAGGGGTTTTGGTCAAGGATATTAAGGATAATCCCGATAAATCATTCTTAATCATACTCAACACAATTAAATCCTCGCAGGATGTGTTTAGTCATTTATATAAGGAACTTGATAAAAACAGAGTTGAGCTGAAATACCTTTCCACTACGATTTTGCCTTTTGAAAGAAGCAGGATAATTAATGAAATAAAAAATCCTATTTTGTGTAAAGAATGCGAGAAAAAGCCTGAATTTAAAGAAATAAAAGAAAAGATGAAACAATATGTCATAGTCAGTACACAGGTGGTTGAAGCGGGCGTGGATATTGATTTAGATATTGTGTACAGAGATTTAGCGCCGCTGGACTGCATTTTTCAGTCGGCAGGAAGATGCAATCGCAATGGTAATGGCGGAGAAAATAAAGGTCAGGTAAAGATAGTTAATCTCAAAAACGAGAATGGCAACTTCTTTTCAGGTTATGTCTATGAGCAGATTTTGAGGGAAGCAACAAAAACAGTTTTAGAGAAAAAAAACGAATACAGCGAAAATGAATTTTTCTCGCTGGCTAATGAATATTATAAAAAAGTAAATGAATGCAAGTCGGATGATACAAGCAAGAAAATTCTTGACAGCATGAAATCCCTCGATTTTGAAGGAATTAAGGAGTTTCAGCTTATTGAGGATAGCCAATCTCAGGACTTTTTTATAGAACTAAATCCTAAAGCTACAAAGATTAAAGATAAATTCAAAGAAATTTATGACACTAAAAAAGGATTTGAAAGAAAAAACGCATTACTGGAACTAAAAAAAGAGTTTTATCAATATGTTATTTCAGTCAGGGTAAAGAAAAATCAAAAATTTGATTTTAGTGAAATTCAGTATCAGGAATTGGATGGAAATCCGATAATAATTCCAAATGATGAAGTTAAAAAATATTATAAGTCCGGGGGAATTGGACTTACGTTTGATGAAAGTGATAAAGATTTTGATTCAGGGATAATGATTGTATAAATTATGGTAAAGATAGCGAAATTAATACTAGAGCTGGACAAGAAAGCAAAATATCAGGAAGCGCAAAAACTTCGGGGATTTTTCGCTAATACTTTCTCTTCAGTTGACCTTTTTCATAACCATAATGAGGACGGAAGCCAGATTTACCGATATCCTCGCATACAATACAGGTTCAGCAACAACAGACCGCTTGTAATTGGATTCAATGAAGGCGCAGAAAGCATAATAAAGCATTATGACAGCTTTAATTCAATAAAAATAGGTTATACAGAATACCCCATCATGGAAAAACGTCTTATTCTTGAAGATAAAGAAATAAAGCTGGTTGATGACTATATCCAGTATAGATTTGCGACCCCATGGTATGCTCTGAATCAGGAAAATTATGCTCAATACAAAGCACTGACAAGTAACCGCGAAAAAGACAAAATGCTGGAGAAAATCCTGACTACGAATATTTTAAGGATGTGTAAGGAATTAGGTTATACAGTAGAAAAGCAAATTGAGGTTCAATTATTTCTAAAACCGGTTATATCAGAAATAAAAGACTTAAAAGTAACGACATTCACGGGGCAGTTCAAGACGAATATTATAATCCCGGAGCAGGTGGGATTAGGCAAAGGCGTGGCTAAGGGGTTTGGGGTGGTAAATATAAATTAGTGTATTTAATAACATAAATTAGTTCTAAAATTTGACTTTAAATTCGACCTATGATTTAATTATCATATTCAAAATAAAGCTGAATTGAAACGAACTAATTTACGTTATTGTACTTTCTATTTCCAATAAAATCCGGATCAATTAGTGAAAGTAGCAAGTTTAAAGAAGGGAGGTGAAAAGGCGATGCCCGACAAATGGGAATTTTACAAAGACCCTAGCAGTCAATGGCGTTGGAGAAGGATAGCTCCTAACGGCAGAATTGTTGGCAGTTCCAGCGAAGGCTATCATAACCAAAGTGATTGCATAGCTAACGCAAAAAGAAACGGCTATAAAGGTTAATTTTACAGCCGTCAATAAATTTTCTTAAAAAAAGGATACCACAACTTTATGGTTGCTGGTATCTTTTTTTAAAAATCAAAAACCCTGGCGATTATGCGGCGAAGCGCAGGGAAAACATCCAGAGTTACCTAAATCAAGACATCGGACCCTGTGTTTTCACAGGAAGAGCTTCCGATGTTTACATACATATTATAAATTATTAGAATTAATATTTCAATACAATCTATCCCTTTCTTAAAACATCTGGTATCCTTTTCATGTTGACAGCAATTTTATAAATCATATTTATGCAACTTGTAATAAACACATACGGAGCATATTTGCGCAAACGGGATAACTGCTTCCTTCTGAAAACAGAGGAACGTGAGCAGGAAATCTCGGTCAAAAAGGTGTCCAGCATACTTATCTCAACTGCGGCGCTGGTTTCTACCGATGCTCTAAAAATGGCGCTGGAAAATAATATTGACGTGGTTTTTATTGACGATTTCGGCGAGCCGTACGGCAGGCTCTGGCACTCCAAGCTTGGCAGCACAACCCTTATAAGGAGAAAACAGCTCGAAGCCTCCTGTGGGAAAGAGGGGCTGGAATTTGTCAAAGCGTGGGCAGGCTTAAAACTGCATAATCAGGAAAATTTCCTCAAAAAACTCATGGATAAACGCCCTGATAACGAAATCCTGGATAATGCAGCCGGAAAAATTCATGAGATGAGAAACAAAATCCTAGCCCTGTCAGGTTGTACGGATGAGGTGAGAAATAGTCTTATGGGTTATGAGGGAAACGCCTCTAAATCATATTTTGATGCTCTTTGTTCTGTGATGCCGGAGAAATATAAGTTCACCGGTCGCTCCCGCAACCCCGCAAAAGATGAGTTTAATGCCATGCTGAATTATGGTTATGGCGTGCTGTATTCAAAAGTTGAAAAAGCCTGCCTAATTGCGGGCTTAGACCCATATTTGGGTTTTCTTCACGCTGATAATTATAATAAAAAGTCGCTTGTATTTGATTTAATCGAGGTATATAGGGATATTGCCGATAAAACAGTGGTTTATCTCTTTACCGGCAAGCAGATCAGAGATGCGTTTTTCGATAAACACCCGTCAGGATTTACTTTAAACAAAGAAGGCAAAGCTGTATTAATCACCGCTTTGAACAAAAATCTTGATGACACTGTCAGATATAAGAACAGAAATATAAAAAATATTGATAAAATTCAGTTTGACTGTCATGAAATAGCCAAAAAGCTTTTGGGGGAGGATGATTAATGTTAGTATGGGCAATTTATGATATATCTAAAAACAAAATAAGAACTAAAATAGTTAAATTATGCAAGAATGTTGGACTTTATAGGGTGCAAAAAAGTGTTTTTCTTGGCAAGCTTGAACCAAATGATATTGATGAGCTAAAAGTGCAATCCGGCGACTTGATTGACGAAAAAACCGATTCTGTTTATATCTTCCCAATGTGCGACGCTGACTTTAAGAAAGCTGTTTTATTGGGGCAGGCATTTGACGAGGCATTGGTTACCGACCAGATAAAGGAGCTTTTTATTTGATATGGCTAATATCACTGCTTCTGATGTTATCGAATATCTTTATTGCCCAAGGTTCATCTATTTTATGCGCTGTCTTGATATTCCCCAGCATGAAGAAAAAAGGTATAAAGTTCAAAAAGGCAGGGATATTCACTTAATTAAAGCGGAAGTTAACAAAAATTATCTGCGCAAAAAGCTAAATGTAGTAAGAAAGGAAATCAACGTCCCTCTAAACTCTGAGAAATACAATATTCACGGGATTCTGGACGAGATACTTTTTGTGGAAGACGGTTCAGCGATGCCATTTGACTATAAATTTGCTGAATATAAAGAGAAACTTTTTTCAACACATTTTTACCAATCCAACATTTATGCCTTATTAATTCAGGAAAACTTTAATGCGCCTGTAAATAAGGGATTTGTGTGTTATACTCGTTCAAGTAATCTTGTTAAGGAAATGAACTTCAGCGCAAAGAGCTTTTCTGACACACAAAGCTTAATAAACGATGTGGTTAAGGTCATAGAAACCGGATATTTCCCCCCAAAGACGAAGTCTGCGAATAAATGCCCTGATTGCTGTTATAAAAATATATGCGTAAGGTAATTTTCTCCGTACAGAATTATTGGAGAATCGGCTTAATAATTCTTAAAATCCTTGCCAGCCAAGAATTTTCGTGATATAATTTCTGCGATTGCACCTTGAAAATATAGAATATTTAGTAATTTTGTTAAGCAAAAATTGCAAATTTGAGCGTTTCAAAAAAAGAGCGATAATCAGTAAGGTTCTATATTTTCAGGTCATAACGGATTTATACCTCTATTCCAACAAAATCAGGATTGAAACAAAAAAACCGGCTAAAAAAAAGCCGGACTAGTCAATATTTATACCTCTATTCCAACAAAATCAGGATTGAAACTATACGTAATTGAATGAAATGTAAGCCTTTCGCCTGATTTATACCTCTATTCCAACAAAATCAGGATTGAAACAATTAATATATTTTTTAATAGGCAAGCTACAAGGCTATTTATACCTCTATTCCAACAAAATCAGGATTGAAACCACTAGTCAATGCATGAATGAGAGGGAGGATCAGGAATTTATACCTCTATTCCAACAAAATCAGGATTGAAACAACGAAATAATCAATAAAATAAATAAAGACAAAGAATTTATACCTCTATTCCAACAAAATCAGGATTGAAACTATCCAAAGCATAAGCCGTTAGAACTTGATGATTCATTTATACCTCTATTCCAACAAAATCAGGATTGAAACAAGTAAGGGATAAAGAATTAGGGAGCTATTATGGTATTTATACCTCTATTCCAACAAAATCAGGATTGAAACAAGAAACTAGGAACTATGTCTAACGGAAATGTTATTATTTATACCTCTATTCCAACAAAATCAGGATTGAAACATTGTTTGTTGCATTCGCTCGCTAAAATACCTCACTATTTATACCTCTATTCCAACAAAATCAGGATTGAAACTAGAAGTGAGTCTTAAATCAAATCTAGGTTCATCTAATTTATACCTCTATTCCAACAAAATCAGGATTGAAACGATAAATAATTGGAGGAAATCTCATGAACCCAGAAGATTTATACCTCTATTCCAACAAAATCAGGATTGAAACGCAAAAGACTTGAATAATTCTATATCTGTTATAATTATTTATACCTCTATTCCAACAAAATCAGGATTGCAACTTGATATACTAAACGACATAAATAATTTTACAAAATAAACGATTTATAGCACTCTATTCTTGATAATAAAGGAGTTTTAAGATGAAAAACGGTTTAAAGCTTAAAGAGACAGTACAAAAAGAAATTAAAAATGTATTTAAAAGCAGTGAAAGCGCTAGGTTTATAAGAAAAATTGATATTTTAGCTCTTGTATCAAATGGACATCATATAACATCAGTTTCAAAGCTTTTTAAAATAAGCAGGATGAGTATATCAAACTGGATAAATCAAGCAAATGATAAAGGATTAGAAGCGCTTAAAGACAAGAAAAGACCTGGAAGAAAATCAAGCATAATTCCAGAAATAGAAGAACTTTTAAAAATTGATATAGAAAAAAGTCCTCTGGATATTGACTATGAAAATAATGATTGGGATGGTAAGTTACTGGCGCGCCATTTAAAAGAACAATATCAGATAAAACTTGGAATAAGACAATGTCAAAGGCTTTTTCATAAGCTTGGTTTGTCCCCTGAGGAGGCCTCGAAAAATTCCACCGGAACAAAAACAAAATAATGACAGGAAAGAAAGGTTTAAAAAACGCATTAAAAGGCTTTTTGAACTAAATAAAAAACTAAAAAAGCGAGTAATAATGTTTTTTGACGGGGCTTTCTTTCATCTTGAAAGTACAATAAAAAGAGTCTGGCGGAAAAAAGGAAGCGCGCCCTGTGTTCAAAGCTCCGCTTCAAAAGATAAAATAGGTATTTTGGGTTCAGTAAATGTTGAAAAAGGTGAAATTCCTGATGTTGTATTCAAGGGAAATTTTGATTCTGATGTCTTTATAGCCTATTTAGAACTTTTGATTAAAGAAAAATTTGATGGGATTAAAATTCTTTTGATTCTTGATAATGCAAGTCCTCACAAATCGAAAAAAACCAAAAAATGGCTTAAAGAGAATAAAGACAAAATTAAGCTTCTTTATTTGCCTCCTTATTCTCCGCAATTAAATCCAAAAGAAATAATATGGAAGGATATTAGAGAAAAGAAAACCCATAACACATGCTTCGGAAACATTTCTGGCTTAAAAAAGTCATTAGATAGCTATATAATTCAATATTCAACCCCTAACGAATATATTAAGTCAAAATGTAAATTTAAATATGTCGCTTAGTATAATTATAAATTTCTTTCCAATTTTCTTAAATTTCTAATTATACCAATACAAATAAGTTTTCGTTAATTTGTTAAAAGGCTGAGTAAAGATGTAGCCGGTGTTTTGCCTTCGGCGCATGAATGAGTTAAAACTCGCGCTTGCGCTACAAAACACCGGCTAATTAAGGATTTACAAAAACCATCTTTCATGCGGCGAAACCGAAACGCCAGCTATACCAAAACTTTTTGAGATTGATATAGAAATGCCCGCAAGAGGGTTAAATAATATTCTCTCTTATTGCTTTTACAGCCGCCTGAACTCTATCATCCACACACAGCTTTTGAAGAATGCTGCACACATGGGCTTTTGCCGTATGAACACTTACTATAAGGTCTTTTGCAATTTCAGTATTGCTTTTGCCTTTTACAAGAAGTCTTAAAACTTCCATTTCTCTTTCAGTCAATTGCGCTCTGGCATCGGTTATTCCAGCGGCGTTTAATACTTTTGTTGACTCGGGTTTAGGAAACATTTTAAGCGCAACTTCAGCTATATTTGGATCAAGCCATGCCGCTCCCTGTTTTACATTTTTTATTACATTTACAAGCGTATTAGGCTCAATATCTTTAAGACAATATGCGTTAGCGCCTGATCCTAAAGCGGCAAGCACTTCTTCATCTCTTTCATGCGAAGTTAAAACTATAATTTTAATATTCTGATCAAATTCTTTTATCTTCTGGGTTGCTTCTATTCCGTTTATACCAGGAAGTCCCAAGTCCATTAAAACCACATCAGGCTTAAGGTCCTTTATTTTTTGTATCCCAAGCTCTGCTGTTTCAGACTCTCCTGTTACTTCAATCCCTTCAAATTCACTTAAAGACGACTTAAGACCAACTCTGGTCAATTTGTAATCCTCAACAATAATTACTTTCACAACATTAGTTATTGTAGAATTCATTTTGTTTCCCTTCCTCAAGATTTTCTGCCTGCATTATTTAAAATAATGACATATGTACTATTACAATAATACTTACGTTTATTTTTATATTTCATTAAAATACTTCAGTAGCTAACAATATTTTTAAATTAATTAGTTTCGTGTATTTAGTATAATATTTAAAAATAGATATTATATTAATATTTTCTGATAAATTTATATTAACATGAAATCTTTTTTCTACATAATAACTATAAAAAATAGCCTGACTGACTATAGTCTTTTGGTAAATTTAATTTATCCTAATAAAGAATTTTTTTTCGCGACAGAATGTGTTTTAGAAAGATATCAATCATTATACAGATTCATCTTTAATCGAGAATTATTTATTTAACGTGTTTTTTAGCGGCTTTATAGCAAATTAACAGAAACTTATTTTGATTAGTATAAAGAATAAAAATTTCTAAATAATATTTACATAATAATAATAAATAAGTAATATTATATTATATGCAAATAAGTTTTTGTTAATTTGTTAAAAAGCCCTTTAAGGACTTATAAAATGCGAGCAGTATACAGATTAAATTGTTTTTGCAACTTTTTTAAGTTCTTTAACAATATTTTCCGCAGAATCCGGCTTTGCAAGCTCTCGATTTGCGTTTTTCATATTTTGCAGTTTTTCGGGATTGTTGAGAATTGAATTTATTAATTGTACAAACTTTTCAGAAGAACAGTCCCGATCTTCAAGATAAACCGCTGCGCCTAACGCTTCCATCGCTTTTGCGTTAAAACGTTGATGGTCAGCGGCGGCGTAAGGATATGGAATAAGCGCGGAAGGAAGTTCGCATAAATTTAACTCGGAAATACTGAGCGACCCTGCTCTTGAAATTGCGATATCAGCGGCATTCAAGGGGATAGACATATCATCAAAATAAGGTTTCACTATATAAGCCGGATTCGCCTTTAAGTCAGGGTATTTTGCGTAAAACGCTTTTATATACTCATCAAACATCTTTTTCCCTGTCTGATGTATGATCTGAAATCCGTATTCTTTTATAAATAGCGGAACCGCATCCATCATTGCTTCGTTAATCGTCTTTGCTCCCTGAGAACCTCCTATCGCTAAAATGGTTTTCTTCTCAACACTTAATCCAAGTTGGCTTAAAGCTTGTTTTTTGTCTGTGGATTTTAAACTTCCTCTCATTGGATTGCCATACAGCTTAATATTAGGGTTTTTAATATGTTTTTTAGCCTGTTCAAAAGCAATAGAAACAGTTTTTGCCCACTTTGACATAGTTTTATTAACAATACCAGGATGCGCATCAGGATCATGTATTATATATGGAATTTTCAAAAGCCATGCCGCCAGTAAAACCGGTCCTGAAACATAACCGCCTGTTCCAAAAACCACATCCGGCTTAAGTTTTAACAAATAAAAAATAGCAACATTTGTTGCTATAATTAGCTCTATAGTCCATAATAAAAATTTAAATCCGGTTTTTCTCGGCATGCCAGAAACATTTAGCGAGAAAAATTCAATATTTTCTTTAGATACAATGTCTTTTTCAGGATTTTTTTCACATCCGATATAATAAATATTGGTAATTTCAGGGTCTTTTTTCAAAATTTCCGTAACAGCAATGGCAGGATAGATATGTCCTCCTGTTCCACCGCCTGTTAAAACGACTGAAATACCGTTTTTCATTCTCTGATCCTTTGTGTATGGAGTCTTCTGATTCTTTTTCTGGAAATATTAAGAAGAATACCGGTCATAAATAACGTCAACACTACAGATGTTCCGCCATGACTGATTAATGGAAGTGTTACTCCTGTAACAGGAAGCGTTCCAACCGCTACGCCTATATTAATAAATGCCTGGACTATTATTGCAAAGGTAATCCCAAAAGCAAAAAGCTTTCCAAAAGGGTCAGAGCATTTATTCGCAATATAAAAACCTCTGTGTAGAAACGCAAGAAATAATCCAAGCAATGCAAGACAGCCAATTAAGCCTAATTCTTCGGCTATAACCGCAAAAATGAAGTCCGTATGGCTAAACGGAAGCCAAAACAACTTTTGCCTTGAATTACCATAGCCCAATCCAAAAATTCCGCCTGAACCTATTGCGTAATAAGACTGAATGAGATTATAACCCGTCCCTTGCGGATCAGCCCAAGGATCAAGCCAGCCTTTAACCCTGTCTATCTGATAAGAATGTATTGAAGTCATAATTGCCAAAAGAGCCATTGTCGCCAATGAAAGGAGAAACCGGAATGATACTCCCCCTATAATCATTAATGTAGCGGTTATAAAGCAGAGAATCAGCGCATTACTCAGGTTTGGCTGTAATAAAAGAACAACTATCATAACGCCTATTAAAAATAAATGCTTAATCATTTTAGAATCAAAAAAGTTTTTTGATTCAACAATCGCCGATGAAACAAGAATTATTGTAGCGAATTTGCAGAACTCTGAAGGCTGAATAGGTATTCCGGCAAGCCATCTTGATGAGCCATAAATTGTTTTGCCCATTCCTGGTATCAATGTAGCCACAATTAACGCTATAATTATGTATGTTATTGGAATAACAGATTTTTTCCAGAAATTATAATTTGTATTAAAGGCAACTATTAAACATACAAGCCCTATCACAACTGCGATAAGGTGCCTAATCAAAAAATAAGCAATATTTCCGTACAACTCCGCGCCTTCAGGCGCGCCTGCGCTGAAAACTGCCATTATGCCAAAAATCACCAACGAGCATATAATAATAACCAAAATGCTGTCTGGCGGTCCAAGCATTACAGCTTTTGGATTTAACGATCTTATAACTCTTCTTTCATCTCGAGCCAGTCTAGCCAGCCGTCTTCTTTTTATTGAGGACATATTCTTTAAACGCTTTTCCTCTTTCTTCAAAATTTCTGAACATATCAAAACTTGCGCACGCCGGCGATAATACAACAGGACCCAGTTTTAATGACCCCGCTTTATCAATTGCGCTTTCCAAAGACTTTTCTCTGTAAATATTGCTGTAGCCTTCATGCCTTAAAGCTTCTTCAAACCTGTCGGCGGCTTCGCCTATAAGCGCTACTGCGGCGGTTCTTTTCTTTATTTCTCTTGAAAACTCGGTTAAATCAGTTCCTTTATCTCTTCCTCCGGCTATTAACACTATTTTTTTATCTTCAAAAGCTTTCAATGCGCATATTGTAGAATCGCAATTAGTTGCTTTTGAATCATTATAATATTCTATGCCGTCAATTTCGGCAACATATTCCAGTCTATGCTCAGGAGGAGAAAATTTTATTATTGTTTCCCTTATTACATCATTATCAACCCCCGCAATATGGCAAACCGCAATAGCCGCCATAATATTTTCAAAATTATGTTTGCCTTTGAGAGGAATTTCGCTTAACTTTATAATTTCATGAATTTGTCTTTTTTTATCTTTAAGTAAAATTTTCTCATCCCTGATAAAAACGCACTTATCATCGGCTTCCCTGTTGAAAAAGTATGTTTCAGAAGAGAGATCAAGTTTTAAATAGGCAATTTTAAGGTTTTTTGCGTTTAAAACAGCCCAAGCAGGTTGTCTGTCAATAAATAATGACGCTTTTGCCTTAAAATATTCTTCTTCTCCCCCATGCCAATCTATATGATCCGGCGTATAGTTTATAAATAAAGCTATTTGAGGCGTAAAAGCTTTGCTTGTAGCGATTTGATAGGAACTGACCTCTGCCACAAAAAAGTCAACATTCTGCTCGATAAAGTCTGAGCAGGGAATCCCGATATTTCCGCACGCAGGAGCATTATATCCGGCGTTTGTCAGTATTTCAGATATTAATTTTGTGGTTGTAGTTTTTCCGTTTGTGCCCGTAATCGCAATAAAAGGCTTTGCAGCTTCTCTGTATGCAAGTTCGAGCTCTCCAAAATGTTCGATATTATGAGCATTTATTAACTTCATTACATCCGAATGAGGCGGTATTCCTGGGCTGGTAATTATAACATCCGAATTAAGTATGGTTTCTTCTTTATGCCCACCCATTTCAACCTGAATTTCAAGTTTTTCCAGTTCTTTTATTTTTTCCTGATCTTCTTGTGTGGCTTCTCGTTTTTCGCTGATAATGCAGTTTGCGCCTTTTGAAGAAAGATATTTAGCCGCAGAAATCCCGCTTTTTGACAAGCCGAGTATTGTTACATCAAAATTAGTCCATTTTCTTTTCATATTTTTTCACTCTTTATAAAATATGTTTAATAAGTTAAATTAAAAATAATTATACAATAAAAAACGGTTTTGTTGATTTGCGATGAGCAAAAAGGGACGTTATACCAATTTAAATAAGTTTTCGTTAAGTAACAGACAAAAAATTTTCAGCTCTTATTAAATTTTGCCGAACGAGCGAAGCGAGTGAGGCAAACAAACAATAAAAGCCCCTTCCCTTCAAAGGGAAGGGGCTGGGGTTGGGTAGATAAAAACCTGAAAACTTTTTGTTACCTACTTAATTGGTAAAAAAGCTAATATTTACAGCCCGTGCCGCCCTGCGGGCGGCACGGGCTAGGTAAGGGTATAGCGGGTGTTTTGCCGAAGGCAAAACACCCGCTAATTAAGAATTTATAAAAACCATCTTTTTTATTTACCGGTTTTTTAAATTGATTGGTATAGGCGCATACCGGTTAAATTCTCTGTTTCGACAAAACCGTTCCCAATAAAATAAGCGACTCCGAAAGACGCAGGTGTACACCGATAAGCGTCTTTCTTTATTTCATAGAAGGAAAAAGTTTTTAAGTAAAATTTTTTATTCTTTTCTTTCTACATTGATTGTAACTTGGCATAAGGTTTTGTTTCAAGAACTTTACTTAGTCTTGAAAGACTAAAGCAGATTATAAAATATACAAACGCAATAAAAATCAGGATTTCAAATTCATGATAAGTTCTTTCATAAATGATTTCTCCAGCCCTTGTAAGTTCAATAAGCCCTATTGTGGATGCCAGAGAAGTGTCTTTTATAAGAGCGATAAACTGACTAACAAGCGCCGGCATCATCCGCTGAAACGCAAGCGGAAGGATTATGTGTTTTAATCTTTGAATTCTGCTTAAACCAAGGCTTCTTGCCGCATCAATATGCCCTTTTTCTATGGAATTAAGACCTCCCCTTATAATTTCCGCCACATACGCCGAAGTAAAAATGATTAAAGCAATACACGACGAGAGAAAGAAAGAAGATTCAGTTCCCGGAAAAAAATAAGGCAAAAATCCGAAATGAATAAAAACAATAAACAAAATTAAAGGGATACTTCTGGCAAATTCAATGTAAGAAGCGCTAATCAGGCTAAAAAACGGCAATCTCAAGTATCTTGTAATTCCCAGAAAAGTCCCAAGCATTAAACTTCCAAGTATCGCAATAAAAGCAAGCTCTAAAGTTATTAAAAGCCCTTTCATCAGAAAGCCCAGGTTATTTATAACATCTGCCCAATGCGTCATACTCTGGCTTCCCTTCCATGTAGTTTAAACATCTTCTCAATTCTGTTGAAAATTACCGCTATAATTCCTGTTAACGTCATATAAACAAAAGCTCCGGCGATAAAAAACTCAAAGAACCTGAAATCGTCAACAGCTCCTTTATAAATGAAATAAAATAAATCTGTAACAGCAATAAAACTTACCAGCGAGGAATTTTTCACAAGGTTGATAAACTGGCTTCCAAGCGGCGGAATTACTATTCTTATTGCCTGCGGAAAAATAATAAGCCTGAAAGTTTGCCATTTATTAAGCCCAAGCCCTCTTGCCGCTTCATATTGCTGAGAAGTAACGGAATTTACGCCTGATCTTAGAACTTCAGAAATATAAGCTCCTGTATAAAGGCTTAAAGCGATAATTCCGCAGGCAATCGGATGCAAAAACAAGCCTAAATCAGGTAATGCTTTATAAACAAAATATAATTGTATTAACATAGGCGTGTTTCTTATGATTTCAACGTAAATCGCGCCTATAGCCTTTAACAGACTGCCTCCCATTGTTCTCATAAAAACAATAACAAGACCAATTATAAAAGCGCAAACTGAACTTATAACAGAAATAAAAATAGTTGTTTTTATTCCCTGTATAAGCTGTGGAGCGGCTTGCGCAATTACATCAAAATTAATATTGTACATTTTTAAGATTTATTTTCATTAACTTTAACTTTAGCAAGTTTTTCGCCATGAACGGTTTTCAGGTCCCCAAGCCATTTATCTTCAAGCATAGCTAAAGTTCCGTCTTCCTGAAGTTCCTGAAGAACAAAATTTACAGTTTCCACAAAAGATTCAACTTCCTGACCCTTTTTGAATCCTATACCGTAAGGCTCTCTTGTAATTCTGTCTTTAAGCATTATATATCCGGGATTTTCTGCGATAAATCCGTAAATTATCGTATCATCCGTAGTTAAAGCATCTCCTCTGCCGTTTCTCAGGGCGGAAAACGCATCTGTATAGGTTCTGAAACCAAGAATTTTAGCTTTGGGGAAAAGCTGTCTTATATTTATTTCACTTGTTGAACCAAGCACTACAATTATTTTTTTGCCGTCCAAATCGTTTATAGATTTGACAGGACTGCCATGAGGAACCATTATTGCCTGTCCTGCAATATAGTAGGGACTGCTGAAATTTATTATTTGAGCTCTTTTAGGGGTAATAGAAGTTGTTGCCGCAATTAAATCTACTGTTCCTGACGTTACGGCAAAAATTCTGTTTGAAGAAGTTACCTGTTGGTATTCTATAGCATTTTCATCGCCGAGAATTCTTTTTGCCAACTCTTTACACAGATCAACGTCAAAACCCTTGATTTTTTCATCCTGATCAATAAATCCGAATGGTTTTGCGTCATATTTTACGCCTACAATTATTTTCCCTCGGGATTTTACTTCTTTAAGCAGGTCGGTTTTTTCTTTTTTTGCGCAACCTGTTGTAACAGACATTAAAATTAATATGCCGGTGAAGATTATTATTAATTTTCTAAAAAATTTCAATGGTCTTACCCCTTTTTATTCTCTAACAACTCTAATAACCTGTTTTAATGCTTAAGAACGCTGTTTATAAAATCTTCTGTAATTTTTTTTTCGGGATTATCAAAAATCTTTGAAGGTTCGCCTTCTTCAATTATTTTGCCTCTTGAAAGGAAAATAACCTTGTCGGCAATTTCTTTTGCAAATCCCATCTCATGAGTAACAACGACCATTGTCATCCCTTCTTTGGCAAGGTCTTTTATTGTATCAAGAACTTCCAGCGTCATTTGAGGATCAAGAGCGCTTGTAGGTTCATCAAACAACATTATTTTAGGTTGCATCGCTAAGCTTCTGGCTATCGCAACTCTTTGAGCCTGTCCGCCGGAAAGCTGGTCAGGATATTTATCAATTTTATCAAGCACTCCAACTTTTTCTAAAAGATACATTGTTTGCATTTCAACATCATTTTTTGGCATTTTTTTTACTTTGACAGGAGCAAGATTAATGTTTTCCCTTACTGTTAAATGCGGAAAAAGGTTAAACTGCTGAAAAACTATGCCGACTTCTGATCTTATTTTATTTAAATCCACGCCTTTTGCGGTTATTTCAAGGTCATCGATATAAATTTTACCTTCTGTAACAGAGGTAAGTCCGTTTATGCACTTTAAAAAAGTGCTTTTGCCGCAACCGGAAGGACCTATTAAAGAAATAATGTTTCCTTTTTCTATATTTACATTTATGTCCTTAAGCACACAAAGATTTTTGTAATATTTACTTACGTTTTCCAGTCTTATCATTTTTTTATTAAAAAAGTCTTTCTAACCCAATAATTTATATATGCAGGATAATTAAATTTTTAAGATATTTTTAATTCTACAGATATTCTCAAATTTAGTAAATAAACTCTTTGATATATTTTTTTATGGGCGCCTCTAAAAACTCAGTTTTTTGAATTTTTTACAAAATTTGATTGGGGGCTTGGTGTAGGGTTGGGGATGGGTAGATAAAAAAATAAAATTAACAAGCCTCTACATTAAGCGCAACTTGGAATTAGAAATGCCTCACAATGAAATTACACTACTATATCCTGAATAACACCGTCTTTAACGATAATTTCAGCGTCTTTAAATTTTTCATATAAATTTTCACCAGGTCTTAATTCTACATAATTTTCAAGACTGCCGGTAATAATAACATTGTCAAGGGCAAGATGTTCAATATTTTCCTGCTGAAACTGCAATTCCTGTTTTAGTTCGCCCATCTGCTGAAGCCTTCTGATAATTTCGTCAAGTGAAACCTGGATTTGCTCAAGGTTTTGCTCTCCGTAATATAAAGCGGAAGCTCCGGAAATTTGGTCCTGTATTTGCTTGCCTTGTAATTCCAGCTGCATTATCTGATTTTCAACGAGGCGTATCTCTTTACTTAATTCTTCTTTAGCCTGGTGTTTAAATCCGTCAGTTACTATAGTCTTGACTTTTACAGGTCTTTTAACCCGAATCATCTTATTTCCCATAATTTTACCTCTTATATATTCTAAAAAATTATACATATCAGCGCAATTTCTTTTTTAACCAAACAATACCCTTTTAGTTAAGTTTATTATATAAACTGATTTTTTAAATCACTAATTATGAGAATTTTTAAATCAAACATTAAAAAACCGGTAAATATACGAAACGACAAAACTATACCAATCAATTTAAAAAACCGTTAAATAAAAAAGATAGTTTTTGTAAATCCTTAATTAGCGGGTGTTTTGCCTTACAATTATCCGCATTTAATCAAATTTTTTTAAAAAACTTATGACCGATAATATTTTTTATGTAAAAAGCGAAGAAAAAACAAAAAGTAAGCATTTGAACAAAAGGGGGTTCGGGGGCTTGCCCCTGACAGTCTTGTCCCCTTTGGGGTTCAGTTTTTCTTTTCTTTGCTTCGTTTCTTTTCTTTTTGCGTTCAAAA
>ERZ795055.477-NODE-477-length-38159-cov-46.050703_pt1 | contig 38159 bp, 34 predicted proteins | sample MGYA00375139_ERZ795055 | MGnify/ENA primary metagenome ERZ795055 (study PRJEB30184, sample SAMN05720283) | anaerobic digester metagenome | isolation source: active sludge of municipal wastewater-treating anaerobic digesters | place: USA | collected 2015-01-23 ... | reverse complement strand
AACACTCTCTTAGTTTTTGTCTAAATCAGTACACTTTTTGCTGACGATTTACACCAACCAGATAAACGAGAAGTATTATCTGCTTTTTTGGTTGGTGGGTCAGTATCGCCAACTGCCAAATCATCTAATAAACCATCGGGGTCAATTCTGATAATAGGATTGTTTTGAACGTAATTATATGGTGATAGCCACTCCCTATCCTCTGCCATTGGGTCAATTTGCCAAAATCGTGGAGCAGCTGGGTCATAAACTCTTCCTCCGTAATCATAAACATCAAGCCCCAACTCGTCTTGCCACTCCTTCCCATTGTATTTATACTTATACTCCAACGGTTTTCCATCAGTAGGCGGTAAGATTTTAAGTTTTAAAAGTTGAGTGATAGGATCCGTTTCTTTGGTGTACTTTCTTATGTCGCTGTTGTAATTGGTGTGTTTTAAACCATCCCGAATGGTCGGGAGGGTAATAATGATTCTCTTCCAGTATTTTAAGAACGTTTGATTTGAATTATCTTTTATCAAATATATTAAAAAAATTCCGCAAAGTCGGGAGGTACTATGGGTTATTGAGTTATTTTGAGTTCCATAAAGACAAGCAACCGGTGACCTATGATGACGTAGAAAGCAAAACCTCTTATTTTTACGGAAAGAAAGCGTGAAGAAAAAGGATGATAAAATGGTTGTGGGTTTAGGGTAGAATTCTATAAAACTCTCCGCCGTATACTCTACATTCCACTTCGAATGGCTTCTACCGGGTCTAATTTTGAAGCTGAAATCGCAGGGATGATTCCTGAAATGAGTCCGATGATTCCGGCTAAACCAGCCCCTAACATCATGTTTCCAAAACTCAAAATGAACTCGAAATCGAGTACGCTTGTCATAATCATTGCAATTAACCACACCATTACTAGCCCAATGATTCCTCCGATTACGGATAAGATTACGGCTTCGAACAGAAACTGAAATAAGATGAATCTGTTTTTCGCTCCCAGTGATTTTTGAATACCAATCAAGTTAGTACGTTCTTTCACGGAAACGAACATGATATTTGCAATTCCGAAACCACCTACTAACAAGGAAAATCCGGAGATAATCCATCCGACAACATTCATTTGCCCCACGATATTATCAATCATGTCTGTAAATCCGGAAAGCACATTAATGAAAAAGTTGTCTATTTCAGAGGATTTTAACCCTCTGTAGTTTCTTAATTTTTGAGTCATTTCACCTTTGAAAGCTTCCATGTCAATTCCTTTTTCAGGTTTGATTAAGATGGCCGGTGTTATGTTTTCGTTGTTTTCGCCATATAGACGTCGGATGAAATTCATCGGGATGAACACGGCATTATCGCGGCTGTCGCCAAAAGTAGAGAAACCTTGTTTTTCTGTTACTCCAATGACCGTAAAACGTTTCCCGTACATTCTTATTTTTTTTCCATTCGCTTGTTCAGCAGAGTCGAACAATCCGTTTGCTACTTCGTATCCTAAGATGACAACGGCGGTACCGGAATTAGATTCTGATTCATTAAAAAAACGACCGTGCTCTATTTTTATTCCATCAATACCTTCAAATTCTTCGGTTGTGGGTGTGACACGAACGGAACTTACCGTTCGCTCTTCAAATTTTACATTTTCATTTCCCGTGAATAAATTAAAAGCCATTTTATCTACTCCATTCAGGGATTTTTTCAGGTAGTCAAATTCTTCAAAGGTCACATCCGGGAATTGTTCTCTTTTCCAACGCGGAATTTCGGAAGGACCAAAGGAAAAACGCATTAAATAGACGGTATTTTTATCTAAATCGCCTAAGTCGGCTTTAATTTTTTGGTCTAAGGAATCCACCGCTGCCAATACTGCGATGATAGAAAAAATTCCAATGGTTACTCCGAGTAACGACAAAAAAGTACGAAGTTTATTGTTACGCAAGGCATTCATGGCGAAACTAAAACTTTCTTTAAGTAAACGAAGGTAGAGCAGCATTGTTTTGTTTTGTAAATGTAAATATAGTGATTGGTAGTTTAAATTGGGAAATTGTTACAGAAAATGATTGGTTTTTTGTCCTGCTTTGCAGGAGAATCCTATTTCGACTTCGTCTTTTGCGGATTGACAAAAAATGGAACAAAAAAAGGATAAAAAGTAATATGCAAATCGTTTGAAAGTTAGGCCTACAAATAGTACTTTTGCCCCTTCTAAACAACAACACAATGAATACGACAAAAACCATTCAATCAGCGTTAATTTCGGTGTTTGACAAAACGGGTTTAGAACCTATTGTCAAGCAATTACACCAACAAAATGTTATTCTTTATTCTACGGGAGGAACCGAAGAATTTATTAAAAACTTAGGTATTCCGGTAGTTCCTGTAGAAGAGGTTACCTCCTATCCATCCATTTTAGGTGGACGAGTAAAAACACTACATCCGAAAGTTTTTGGCGGAATTTTGAACCGTCAGGATAATCCAAGTGATGTGGAAGAAATGAAAGCCTTTGAAATTCCGCAATTGGATTTGGTGATTGTAGATTTATATCCGTTTGAGAAAACGGTAGCTTCCGGTGCCTCTGAAACGGATATTATTGAAAAGATTGATATTGGTGGTATTTCATTGATTCGTGCTGCTGCCAAGAATTTCAAGGATACCGTTATTGTTGCTTCTGTGAACGAATACGCTTATTTATTAGCATTAATTTCTACTCAAAACGGAGCGACCACTTTAGAGCAAAGACGTTTGTTAGCCACCAAAGCCTTCCATGTGTCCTCTCATTATGATACGGCTATTTTTACTTATTTCAACACCGATGTAACGATATACAAAGCCAGTATTGCTGACGGTCAAGTGCTTCGATATGGTGAAAATCCGCATCAAAAAGGGTTTTTCTTTGGCGACTTTGACAGCATGTTTACCAAATTACACGGCAAAGAACTTTCGTATAATAATTTATTGGATGTTGATGCTGCAGTGAATTTGATTTTAGAATTTAAAGACAATGACCCTACTTTTGCTATTTTAAAACATAATAATGCTTGTGGAATTGCCACCCGAAGCACGATGCAAGAAGCTTATTTAGCTGCTTTGGCAGGTGATCCAACCTCTGCTTTTGGAGGCGTTTTGATTGCCAACGGGAAAATTGATGAAGCCACTGCAAAAGAAATCAATCACTTGTTTTGTGAAGTAGTGATTGCTCCCGCCTATGATGACAAAGCTCTTGCCCTTTTAGAAGAAAAGAAAAACCGTATTATATTAGTGCAACATGATGTTGCCTTACCCAATAAGCAAGTGAGAACTTGTTTAAACGGATTGTTAGTTCAAGATAAAAACAACTTGACAGACAATAAACAAGGATTAAAAACCGTTACCTTGACAACCCCTACTGATCAGGAAATTGAAGATTTACTATTTGCTTCCAAAATTTGTAAAAACACCAAATCGAATACGATAGTGTTTGCAAAAAACGGACAATTATTGGCTTCCGGAACCGGACAAACGTCTCGCGTGGATGCTTTGAAACAAGCCATAGAAAAAGCAACTTCATTTGGTTTTGATTTGAAAGGAGCCGTGATGGCAAGTGATGCATTTTTCCCCTTTCCGGATTGTGTAGAAATTGCTCATCATGCAGGAATTACGGCTGTTATTCAGCCCGGTGGATCAATTAAAGATGAGTTGAGTATCAGCTATTGCAACGAAAATAAAATTGCAATGGTATTTACAGGAACACGTCATTTTAAACATTAATTTTTTTACCTTTGTACGTTAGAATTTTATAAACCTATTTAACCCTAAACAAACGTATGGGATTTTTTGATTTCATGACCGAGGACATCGCCATTGACCTTGGAACCGCAAACACTTTGATAATTCATAATGATAAAGTAGTGATTGACTCCCCGTCGATTGTTGCTCGTGATAGGATATCGGGTAAGATTATAGCTGTAGGAAAAGAAGCTAATTTGATGCAAGGTAAAACGCATGAAAACATAAAGACCATTCGCCCATTGAAAGATGGGGTTATTGCTGATTTTGATGCTTCAGAAAAAATGATCAGCATGTTTATCAAAAGTATTCCTGCTTTAAAGAAACGTTTGTTTACGCCGGCTTTACGCATGGTGGTTTGTATCCCATCCGGAATTACCGAAGTAGAGATGCGTGCGGTAAAGGAATCCTGTGAACGCGTAAACGGAAAAGAAGTTTATTTGATTCATGAGCCAATGGCTGCCGCTATCGGTATTGGCGTTGACATCATGCAACCAAAAGGAAACATGATTGTGGATATCGGAGGAGGAACAACTGAAATTGCCGTTATTGCTTTAGGAGGAATTGTTTGTGACAAGTCCGTGAAAATTGCCGGTGACGTTTTTACTAATGATATCGTTTACTATATGCGTACGCAACACAACTTATTTGTTGGAGAAAGTACTGCTGAAAAAATAAAAATTGAAATTGGTGCTGCCATTGAAGAATTAGATACTCCACCGGATGAAATGTCTGTGCAAGGACGTGACTTATTAACCGGGAAACCGAAACAGGTTGATGTTTCTTATCGTGAAATTGCAAAAGCGTTAGACAAATCGATTCAACGAATTGAAGATGCTGTAATGGAAACCTTATCACAAACTCCACCGGAATTAGCAGCCGATATTTATAATACAGGGATTTATTTAGCCGGAGGTGGTTCGATGTTACGTGGCTTAGACAAACGAATTTCGTTAAAAACGGATTTGCCTGTTTATATTGCAGAAGATCCGTTGCGAGCTGTTGTTAGAGGTACCGGAATTGCGTTGAAAAACATTACCCGATTCAGAAGTATTTTAATCAAATAATACGGTTTATACTGCTCTTTTTTACTAAACGGAATTACGTAACTGAATCATTGAACTATGCAGCAGCTATTTGTTTATATTTTTAAAAACAGTACACGGTTACTGTTTTTGCTGCTTTTAGTGGTTTCGTTGGTTTTGACGATACAATCACATTCTTTTCATCGCAGTCAGGTTATTTCTTCTGCCAATTTTGTGACAGGAGGCGTGTATGAACGCATTAATTCCGTGAACGAATATTTGAATTTAAAAACGGAGAACGAAGGATTAGCCAATGAAAATGCCCGTTTAAAAAGCTTACTTTTCAATTTTAAAGACACCACAAAAGTAATTGACAAGGAATTATTGAGCAGCTTTGGAAATTACAAAGTATTCCAATCTAAAATCATTAACAATACTTATAATGTTCATGAAAATTTCCTTACCATTAATTCAGGAAGTGTCCATGGCATTCAACCCGATATGGGCGTGATGAACAGCAAAGGTATCATCGGTATTGTTGAACATACTTCAAAAAATTATGCTACGGTAATCAGCGTGTTGAATGTGAAATCACAAATCAATGCAAAAATTAAAAAATCCAGTCATTTCGGTACGTTAACTTGGAATGGTAAAAGCACAGGGTATGTTCAATTGATTGACGTTCCACGATTAGCCACAGTTAAAAAAGGCGATACTATTGTTACTGGGGCTCAATCCAAAATTTTTCCTGAGAATATTAATATTGGCACCATTCATAAAATTTATACGGATAACAAAACGAATTATTTTACGATTGATGTGAAATTATTTAATGACATGACGAGTTTAGGTCATGTTTACATCATTGAAAATAAAGACCGGAAAGAAGTGATAGAATTAGAAGCACAAAATAAAGATGAGTAGTGCCGTTATCGTCAATATTATCCGTTTCATTTTATTGATTTTAGCTCAAGTCGCTATATTCAATAAAATTAATTTTTTGGGTTTCATTAATCCGTATCCTTATATTTTGTTTATTATCTTATATCCGGTTAACGGGAATAAAAACGGTCTTTTACTAGCCAGTTTTTTATTGGGAATCACGATGGACATGTTTAGTAATTCCGGTGGCGTTCATGCTGCCGCTTGTGTGATATTAGCTTATTTACGGCCTTCCTTTTTTAAATTCTCTTTTGGTTTGAGTTATGAATATCAAACCGTTAAAATTAATGAGCGTTTAACCCCTGAACGCTTTTCATTTATTTTAATTTCCGTATTGACGCATCATATTATTTTATTTTTATTAGAAATATTCCGCTTTAGTTTTTTCTGGAATATATTGCTTCGAACGGTTTTGAGTACTATCTTTACACTTGCCCTTTGTATCCTACTCATTTATTTGTTTAAGCCCAGTAAGAAGATTTGAGAAAAGCTATTCTACCCTCTTTAATTATATTTGCTACCCTTGTTGTTTTAGCGAGGTTGTTTTATTTGCAAATAATTGACAATGAATATAAACTGAAATCAGAGAATAATGCCATTAAAATTGTTTATGAATATCCCGAACGCGGTTATATTTATGATCGAAAAGGAAAACTTATGGTTGCCAACCAGCCGTCGTATGATATTATGGTGGTTCCGAGGGAAATTAAAAATTTAGACACTTTAAAATTCTGTGATTTATTAAGCATTACCCGAGAGGAATTTGACAAAAAAATAAAAAAGGCAACTGTTTACAGTCCTCGCCTTCCTTCCGTTTTTTTACCTCAACTTAATAAAAAAGAATATGCTGCTTTTCAAGAGAAAATCAGAAAATTTGAAGGTTTTTATATTCAAAAGCGATCCTTACGCGATTATCAAGCCAATATAGGAGCGAATGTTTTTGGCTTTATCACACAAGTTAGTCCTGCCATGATTGAAAAAAACCCTTATTATAAAAGCGGTGATTTGATTGGGAAACAAGGTGTTGAGGAATATTATGAAGACTTTTTAAGAGGTCAAAAAGGCGTTAAATATATTCAACGGGATAAGTTTAACCGCGATATTGGTCCGTATAAAGAAGGCATTTTTGATACTCTCTCCAAGCAAGGCGATGACATTACTCTCTCGCTTGACATGGAATTGCAAAAATACGGGGAATTGCTGATGCAAAACAAACGTGGCGGAATAGTAGCAATTGAACCGAAAACCGGTGAGATTTTAGCTTTAATTTCAGCCCCAACCTATGACCCTTCTCTTTTGGTAGGAAGAATGCGTTCTAAAAATTACACGGCACTTTACAACGATAGTATCGCAAAACCGCTATATGACAGAGGTCTTCTGGCTGAGTATCCTCCCGGCTCACCCTTTAAAATCCTTACTGCTTTGGTTGCTTTACAAGAAGAAGTAATTGACGAACAAACAACTTATTTCTGCCGAAGAGGATTTAGTTATGGTAATCGATTTATGAAGTGTCACGATTCCGGACCTTCTCAATTGCATGATGGAATATACAAATCGTGTAATACCTATTTTGCCAATATTTATTTGAAAACCATTCAGAAATATCCAAATCCGGCCGATGGAGTAGATGTTTGGAGTAATCATTTAAAGAGTTTTGGGTTAGGCAATTTTATGGGATATGATTTGCCACCCGGACGAAAAGGAAGTATTCCTACTTCAAAATTATACAATAAATATTATTCCGCCGGCGGTTGGAAAAGCACTACAATTATCTCTAATTCGATTGGTCAGGGAGAAGTTTTAATGACGCCCATTCAATTATGTAACGTGATGTGTGCCGTTGCTAATCAAGGCTATTATTATACCCCTCATATCATCAAAAAGATAAAAGATCATACTATCGATAAAAAGTTTACGACCAAACATCAAACCACGATTGATAAACAATATTTCCCTCCGGTAATTGAAGGATTATTTGACGTATACAATTTAGGAACCGCTTCACGATTAAAAGTGGATGGAATTGATATTTGTGGAAAAACAGGAACGGCGGAAAACTTTACAAAAATAAACGGACAACGGGTTCAATTGACTGACCATTCTATTTTTGTGGCATTTGCACCAAAAGACAATCCTAAAATTGCCATTGCGGTGTTTGTGGAAAACGGTTATTGGGGAGCAAGAATTGCCGGACCAATTTCCAGTTTAATGATTGAAAAATATATTAAAGGAAAAATTTCCCGAACAGATTTAGAAAAAAGAATGTTAGAATCGAGTTTGGAAAGTGAGTATGCCAAAGTGTTGAGCGGACAACCGTTTTCAATTAATAAATAATGAAAAATCAAAGTGTAGCCAGCAATTTAGATTGGACGACCGTACTAATATATGGTCTTTTGGTGTTAATGGGTTGGTTAAATATTTTTTCTACTTCGATTCCTATTGAATTTACTGAATTTGATTTTGGTGATTATTATGGAAAGCAACTTATCTTTATTTTATTGACCATTCCGGTCATTATTGTCGTGCTTACCATAGATGCCAAAATTTATGAGAAATTTTCTTTTGTTTTTTACATTTTAGGAATCGTTCTCTTACTTGGACTATTCGTATTTGGTAAAACCGTAAAAGGTCAGACCAACTGGTATGGTTTTGGTTCATTCGGTTTTCAACCGTCTGAGTTTGTCAAGACGGCAACATCCTTGCTTTTAGCAAAATACTTAAGTGATTCACAGGTTTTTTTGAAGAACACCAATCATCAACTGCTTGCCTTTGCTATCATTGGATTTCCGGTTTTACTAATTCTTATGCAACCCGATGCCGGTAGTGCTATGATATTCTTCTCTTTGTTTTTGGTTTTAAATCGGGAAGGTTTGCCTGAGTGGTATTTGTGGACCGGATTTTTGGCAGTAGTTTTATTTTTTGCAGCCCTTTTAATACAGCCCATTTATCTCATTGTGGTTATTGTAATTATTATGATTTTGCATTATTTGAGAGCCAGAAGAATAAACCGAATACCCCTCGCCTATTTAATTGTATTTGTAGCCGCCACATCATTTGTATTGTCGGTTGATTTTGTTTTTGAAAATGTACTGGAACCACATCAGAAAGACAGGATTAATGTTTTATTCAGTGATACTGTCGATTTAAAGAATGAAGGTTATAATTTAAATCAGTCGATGATTGCCATAGGTTCCGGTGGAGTTATTGGAAAAGGTTTTATGGAGGGAACTCAAACCAAGGGAGGATTTGTGCCTGAACAACATACCGATTATATTTTCACGACCGTTGGTGAAGAATGGGGCTTTATTGGTTGTACCGTTGTTATTTTACTTTTTGTTACTTTACTTTTCAGAATCATCTATTTGGCTGAACGACAAAAAACAAAATTCAGTCGTGTTTATGGCTATTGCGTAGCTTCCATTTTATTTACACATATTTTTGTAAATATCACGATGCTTATTAAATTATTTCCGACTATTGGAGTGCCACTGCCTTTCTTTTCTTATGGAGGCTCCAGTTTGTGGGCCTTTACTATTTTGCTTTTTGTTTTTCTAAAATTAGATGCCAATAAAGTAAATGAGTGGTAAATCCTTCGTTAAAAACTCCACATTTTATAGTCGGTTTGCTTTTCTAATTTATTTTCAATTTCATCGGGCAAATTGTAGAAGAAATCAATTCCTGTCCGTTTTTCTAATTCATCCACAGCAATTACAAACTCATAAAGCGGTTTATCGCTGTTTTGATGTGGCACTAAAAAAGCAATCATTCTAGGATTATCCTTAGAAACATCCAACAACACTTTATAAAAGAAATCAGGAACTGCCACTTTTTCTCTTCCGATGGTTTTTAAATTTGGTTCTAATACACCTCCTGTGACTACATAAATTGCATCATATTTGTCTGCCCAATACCTCACTTTTTGCTCTAAGCGATTCCAAACTCCGGCATTAAAATCCGGTTTTTGAGGAGAAATATTAGAGGTATAAAAGGTGTCTTCAAAAGCATTTTCAGAAAACTTCATGTCGCCTGCCGGACACAAATGACCTTTATCATAACCTGAATTCTTGTAATTTTTCCAGTCGGCAGAACCGGTTTTTACTAATGGGTCTGCCACAAAATAAGGTCGATTGAAATTATTTTGAAAGGTATTTCCTTTTAATTCATAGGCAACCCATTCTGCCTGTTCATTCTTTTCTGAATAAGATAACCTATAAAAATTGTGCTTTATAATTTGGTTAGTTGTGGAAGTAGGATAAAAATCAAAATCCATTGTAACTGTTTGCCGGTTTATTTCTTGGGGTAATTCCGTTCTTTCCTGATTATCCATTTTGCATCCAAAAAGAACAATTCCCACTATCATGAAAAAAAGGCGAAACCAATTTTGTCTTTTGGCAATCATTAAGAAACAACTTTTCATTAATACTGAATTTTAATTAAGACTTGACATCTAAGGCATCACGCAGGGCATTTCCTGTCATCATAAATGCTAATGTAATCAACATAATTGCTATTCCCGGTACCAGAGCCAAATAAGGTTTTCCCAGAATAATATAACTGTAATGGTCTTTAATCATACTTCCCCAACTTGGAATTGGAGGTTGTGCACCGAGTCCTAAAAAACTCAATCCGCTTTCCACTAAAATGGCGGAAGCAAAATTAGCTGCAGAGATAACGATCACAGGAGCCATAATATTTGGTAAAATGTGATTCAGGATAATTCTTCCGTTTGAAAATCCCAAGGCACGAGCAGCCGTAACATATTGCATTTCTTTTACGCTGATAATCTGTCCACGGACAACTCTGGCAACTTCAACCCACATGGTTAGACCTACAGCCACGAAAACTTGCCAAAACCCTTTTCCCAGTGCTAATGTTATTGCAATCACTAATAATAATGTTGGAATGGACCAAATTATATTGACCAACCACATCACTAACGCATCGATTTTTCCACCATAATAGCCACCCAAAGCACCGAAAAACAGTCCAACAACCACTGAAATTAAAACTGCCACAAAGCCTATGGAAATGGAAACCCGCGAGCCTACTAACATTCTGCTCAATAAGTCGCGACCATATTTATCCGTTCCTAAGTAGAACTTTTTGTTGGTAATAAGTTCTTGTTCAACCTGCTTGAAGGAGTTGTAGTCTATAAATTTATCTAACGTAATTTCTTTTACTAATCGCAAGGTTTTATCCTCTGTGTATTCAACATATTGCAGTTTATTGTCTTTTATTTGATAGGATGAAATCGGGATTTCCGTCACTTGGTTGGGGTGCCCGAAAAAATACCCTTTGATTGTTTTATCCTCTATTTTTGAAGAAGGAATAGAAAGCATTTGCACCGCAAAACCAGGTGATTTTGAATGAATAGATAAATGCATTTGATTGGCATTTTCCGAATTATCGGGAGCAATTACGTAGGCAAACAGGGCTAAAAAAATCATTAACACAATATAACTCAAACTAAAAACACCCCAAAAATTCTTTTTGAATTTCTGAAGTGCTATAGCTGTTAACGATTGATTTGTATTGGACATTAGCAAATTTTATTCGGCTTTTGCTCAAAGATACAATTTGCCGGTTAAGATTTTACTACTTTTTCCTTTTTCTTTAATTCTACTTTTCCTTTTACAACCGGTTTGGTTTGTAAATCATCCAGAACATTCAAGGCTTCTTCTACATAAATATCTTTCGATAAACTTTCAAACCAACGTTCTCTTTTTTCTTTAAATGATTCATCTTTTTTCATTACGACTTCATCTTCCGGAATAGCTTTGAACAACAAGTCATTTTTATAATCCGTAATTGGTTTAAATACTTTTCCTTGTTCTTCTACTGCTTTTTGTTCAGCCAAAAAAGCATCTAATTTTAAACTATACACTACCGCATCTCTTCGCACTTTGGTCCATTTAGCACTTTTATCAATTAATTGAAAATGCTCATCACCGGCCATTCTGTTTTTACTGTTTTCAATTGCTTTCTCAAAATTTGTCTGTTTATTCCAAACCGAATATTGTGCTTCATCAATTTTAGACCAAGGCATGGCATTATCCAAGTCTCTTTCGCCTATGTCGATATAAGAATATCTGTCCGGCATAACAACATCACTGGAAACTCCCTCTAATTGTGTTGACCCTCCATTGATTCGATAGAATTTTTGAGTTGTTGTTTTCAAAGCTCCTAAATCCCCTAACGTATTTCCACGAACAAACTGATTTAAATCAATCACATTTTGAACAGTTCCCTTTCCGTAGGTTTGTTTACTACCAATCACTACACCTCTTTTATAATCCTGTATTGCTGCCGCTAAAATTTCAGAAGCAGAAGCTGAAAAATTATTCACCATTACCACTAAAGGTCCATCCCATTGAATTTTTGCATCACGATCAAACAATACTTCTTTTTTAGTTCCGGCGGATTTAATTTGAACTACCGGTCCTTGCTCAATAAACAATCCGGTGATGTCGACAACTGTTTTCAAGGAACCCCCACCATTATCACGCACATCCATAATGATACCCTTTACTCCTTGGGCTTTCAAACGTTCTACTTCGATGGCAACATCTTTCCCAGCATCTCGTCCGTCATTATTTTCAAAATCAATATAGAATTTAGGCAAATAAATAATTCCGTATTTCATGCCATTTCTTTCCACCACACTTGATTTTGCATAGGTTTCTTCTGTTTCAACCATATCTCTGATGAGGGAAATTACTTTTATCGAACCATCCACTTTTTTAACAGTTAAACGAACTTCCGTTCCTTTAGGACCTTTAATTTTTTTAACAACATTATCTAATCGCATGCCGACGATGTCTACCGGTTCTTGGTCACCTTGAGCCACTTTTAATACTATGTCACCCGGCTCCAATTCTTTTCCTCTCCAAGCCGGTCCACCGGAAATTAATTCCGTGATCTCCGTTAAATCATTTTTCTTTTGAAGACGAGCACCAATTCCTTCAAATTTACCACTGATGCTTACGTCAAAACGTTCTTTATCATCCGGAGCCATATAATTGGTATGTGGGTCAAATCGAGAGGCAATGGCATTTACAAAAACACCAAACCAATCATTGCGGTCTAATTCTTTTATAAATGTATAATAGTCATCCAACGATTTTAATGAACTTTCTCTGGTTTCCTTTTCAAGTTCTTCAAAACTTTTAGGTTTAGCATCTACTTTAGCTTTATTTTCCTTTTTTTCTGAGTTATTTGTGGCGTCAGTTCCTTTTAGTTTATCTTCTTCCAATTTCATTTTATCCGTTAAAGAAGATAATGTTGAAAGTTTAATTTGTTTTCTCCAACGTTCCTTTAATTCCGAACTATTTTTAGCATATGGCAATTTTTCATATTCTGTATTGATAGTCTCATCAACCGTATAATCAAATGGTTCTTCTAAAATTTCTTTGTAATATTTTTGACTTTCATTCATTCTTTTTAAGTAAACAGAATAGGTCAACTCAAAGAAAGTTAAGTCTTTATTTTTGATTTGGTCATCAATTTTTGTTTCGTATTCAGCGAATTCATCAATATCCGATTGAATAAAAAACCGTTTCGAAGGATCTAATGCTTCCACATAATCTTTGTAAACTCCTTTTGAAAAATTATCATCTATATCAACCGGACTATAGTGTCCTCTTTCGATTACAAAAGTCAATAATTCCAATAAAAGTTTGTCTTTTTCCGGATCAGCACTGCTACTGATATTATTTTCTGTGGCTTTAAAAGCAAGTAGTGAAGCTGACAAAACTATTGCCAACAATACCAATTTGAAGTTTCTTTTCATAAATAGCAAAATTGTATTCATTTTATTTCTAAGTATACAGCATTAAAAATTATGCCAACTCTGATTTAGACCTATATTTTGTGTAAATTAATGTGAAAATAATAACATTACCGAACAAAGTTATGAAAATTGTCATGCTGACAAATCTTAAAAAGAGTTAATTTTGTTTTTGTTATGCTTTGTTACCTGTAGTTTTGTAATTTTATTCGCATTATTTACTTTTTTAACCAATATGACTTCTCTTTAAAGTTACCCGTACAATGAAAAAACCGCTTATTTTAGTAACAAATGATGATGGTATCTCGGCTCCGGGCATCAGGGCCTTAATAGACGTGATGAAAACCTTAGGCGATGTTGTTGTGGTCGCACCTGACAGTCCTCAAAGTGCTATGGGTCATGCTATTACTATTAACAATACTATCTTTGTCAATAAAGTTCATTTCGATAGTGAATTAAAAGGAGAATACAGCAGTTCCGGAACTCCGGTAGATTGTGTGAAACTTGCGGTAAACGAAATTTTAAAACAAAAACCTGATTTGTGCGTTTCCGGAATAAATCATGGCTCTAATTCCTCTATCAATGTTATTTATTCAGGAACGATGAGTGCTGCTGTTGAAGCCGGAATTGAAGGAATACCGGCCATTGGTTTTTCGCTATTAGATTATGATTGGAATGCAGATTTTGAACCAATTAAAAAAGCTATACGAACAATCACCTCTGAAGTTTTAGCAAATGGATTACCGGATGGTGTGATTTTAAATGTGAATTTTCCGAAATTAAAAGAAGAAGAAATCAAGGGAATGAAAGTTTGTAGGCAGGCAAAAGCGTTATGGATGGAAAAATTTGACAAAAGAAAAACACCGCAAGGCAAAGATTATTATTGGTTAACCGGCGAATTTGTTAATCAAGATAAAGGAGAAGATACAGATGAATGGGCACTTGAACAAGGTTATATTTCAATTGTTCCGGTTCAATTTGATTTGACGGCTCATCATGCCATTCAAAAACTAAACACTTATAAATTTGAATTATAATGCAAAAAAGAGATTTATTTATCGGTTTTTTATTGGGGATAATCGGAGCAATACTTGGGGTATTCTTATTTATTACTTTTTTTACTTCGTATGATTTTCTGGAAGGAATAACTATTTTAAAATCCCAAAACTCTTTAGGCAAACTAATTGCTTTAGGTGCTGTTATCAATGTTGCTTTATTTTTTTTATTACTAAAATTTCAAAAAGATGTCATGGCACGAGGAGTTGTTTTAGCAACAATTGCCTTAACGATAGCTACTTTATTTGTGTAATTTATGAAATACTATATTATTGCAGGAGAGGCTTCAGGGGATTTGCACGGTTCAAATCTGATGAAAGCATTATACAAAAAAGATCCAAAAGCCATTATTCGGTTTTGGGGAGGCGATTTAATGCAAAAAACAGGCGGTATTTTAGTGAAACATTACCGGGATTTAGCTTTTATGGGATTTGCGGAGGTTCTCTTTAATTTAAAAACCATCGTGAACAATATTAGTTTTTGTAAAAAAGATATTGAACAATTTCAACCTGATGTACTCATTTTTATTGATTATCCGGGTTTCAATATGCGAATTGCCGAATGGGCTAAAAAGAAAGGTATTCCAACACACTATTATATCTCTCCTCAAATTTGGGCTTGGAAAGAAAATAGAATCAAAGCAGTTAAAAGAGATTTTGATAAACTCTATGTTATTTTACCCTTTGAAAAAGATTTTTATGAAAAGAAACATCATTTTCCGGTGGAATTTGTTGGCCATCCACTAATTGATGCCATTCATAACCGTGTAAAAATTGAAAACGAAACTTTTAGAAAAGAAAACAATTTAGACGAAAGGCCAATCATCGCTCTACTACCGGGAAGCAGAAAACAGGAAATCAGCAAGTTATTACATGAAATGTTGGCGATTGTTCCTGATTTTCCGGATTATCAATTTGTAATAGCCGGTGCACCCGGACAGGAATTTGACTTTTATAAACAATTTTTGACTAATAAAGCCGTTCATTTTATTACGAATAAAACATATGATTTATTGAGTGTGGCACATGCCGCTTTGGTCACTTCAGGAACAGCAACTTTGGAAACCGCTTTGTTTAAAGTCCCAGAAGTAGTTTGTTACAAAGGGAATTGGGCTTCTTATCAAATTGCAAAACGGATAATAACCTTGAAATACATTTCACTTGTCAATTTGATCATGGATGAAGAAGTGGTTACCGAATTAATTCAAAGTGAATGTAATTCGAAAAGAATCAAAGCGGAATTGACTAAAATTCTAAATTCAGAATACCGTCAAAAGCTCCTTAAAAAGTATGAAATTTTAGAAGAAAAATTAGGAGGAGAAGGAGCAAGTGAAAAAGTTGCCCAACTTATTGTTGCTTCAATTGCCAGATTTTAAATTGTTTTTTTTAACTTTGTAAAAATTAAAATTTCTTGAAGAATACTGTTTTAATAACCTTTTTGTTGCTGTTTTTGGTGAGTTGTAAACCCACTACTTCTGTTATTGTTACCTCTAAGGAGGAAGCACAAAAAAAAGGAATTTACAAAGCACCTCAACCAAACAAGGCAACAGTTTCAACAAACAAATCTGCTGGTAGTTCTTCTGTCAAAAAAGGTACAGAAAATACAAAATCGGAAAAAAAGCATAAAATCACCGATGTTGAGGATACTGATTTTGTTGCAGATAATGACAACACCTCTTATTTTATAAAACAATTAATCAATACGGCTATGCAATATAACGGAGTTCGTTACAGAGGTGGCGGGACTACCACTGCCGGTATGGATTGTTCGGGATTGGTTACAACTGTTTTTAAAACCTATGATGTTTCACTTCCCAGAAGTTCAAACGATATGTCAAAAGTGGGCGAAAAACTAAATCGCAATGAAATAAAAAAAGGTGATTTGGTGTTTTTCAGAACTAATGGCCGGAGTGTGATTAACCATGTCGGATTAGTTACAGAAGTTAAAGACGACGAGATCATTTTTATTCATTCCTCTGTTCAACGCGGCGTTATTATATCCTCTACTAAAGAACCTTATTATCAAAGAACTTTTGCTCAAGCCAACCGGATTTTGGGTGACGAATATTTTTAATTATAATTTTTTTCTGATTAATTAAATTTTTATTACTTTCGTATTAATGAGGGTAATGAAATTTCCAACCTTAAACATCACGCTTTGTGTTGTGTTGGGAATTTTGGCTTCAAACGAAGTTAAACCCGACATTAATTCTGCATGCCTTCTAGTTTCCCTATTGTTCATTCCTTTTTTATTGTTTTTTTGGCTTTCCAATAAAAAAGCGATTTTTCGTTTTTATTTTGGATTATCGGCTTATTTATTGAGTTTTTTCGTTGGTTTTATGGTTTATTCATTGCATTTCAAACATAATCAACCACTTCATTATTCCAATGAACTTAAGAATGAAAAATCACTCGTTGGAGGTGTTATTTCTGAAAAAATAAGACCCAATAAATTTACTCATAAGTATTTTTTAGAAGTAGAAACGGTTGATAAGATTGATAAAACAGGTAAATTATTAATTCTTTTGTCAAAAAAAGACGCCAAAAAGGAATTTCAAATAGGCGATGTTATTTTAGCTTATGCTTTTGTAAAACCAATTATCAGACCCCATAATCCCTACCAATTTGACTATGCAGCCCACTTAGAAAAAAAGGATGTTTTTCATCAATTGTATTTAGAGGATAATAATTACAGTGTTGTTAGTTGTGAGAAGAATTTATATTATAAGTTGGAACAAATTAGAAATGTAATTGTAACTAAACTTGAAAATGCCAATATTTCTTCTAACCGGCTCGAAATAATTAAAGCATTATTTCTAGGTCAACGTCAAGATATTGATCAGGAAACGAACAATCAATACTCTCAAGCCGGAGCAATTCATATATTGGCTATTTCAGGTTTACATATCGGAATATTATTATTCTTTTTCAAAACGTTACTCAAACCCTTGGAACGATTCAGGTATGGCAAAATTATTCTCCCGTTTCTGCTTATTTTCATTCTTTGGTCATTTGCTTTACTTTCCGGATTATCAGCATCTGTTGTTCGGGCAGTTACCATGTTTTCCTTTATCACAATTGGAATGTATATGAGACGAGAAACCAATATTTACAACACACTGGGTTCCTCCATTTTGCTTATATTACTTATTCGTCCCAATTTCTTATTTGACGTAGGTTTTCAATTAAGTTATTGTGCTGTGTTTTCAATTGTGACCATTCAGCCTTTATTCGCTAAGCTATGGAAATCCAGCAATAAAATTATTCAGTATTTTTATGACATTCTAACGGTTTCTTTTGCTGCACAAATTGGTGTACTTCCTTTGAGTTTATATTATTTTCATCAATTTCCCGGATTATTCTTTCTAACAAACTTGGTGGTAATACCCTTATTAACACTCATATTAGTATGTGGAATGATAGCTTTGCTATTTGCTGTTATGAGAATTCCAACTGAAATTTTCATTCATCTGTTATCTTTTTTAGTGGGATTGATGAATCGTTATGTGGCTTTTATTTCCTCTTTAGAAAAATTCATAATCAAGGGAATTCCTTTCAATTTAACACTTCTATTCAGCTCTCTTTTAGCATTAATTGGAATCGTTTTATGGTTTAAAAAACCAAAATTCAATAGAATACTGATTGCTTTAATTTTCATTCTTCTATTTCAATTATCAATTATTGGTTCGCTTGAATATCATAAGTCAAACGATGAGTTTATTATTTTTCAATACCCAAAACAAACCATATTGGCAAAAAAAACAAATAACTCGCTTACAATATTTAGTAATGAAAAAGATATTGCAGACAATTATGTCCTAAAAAATTATCTTCAAGCCAACTTTGGCCAAATCGGCTCTGTCACAAAACTCAAAAACATTTTACAAATAAATGATACTAAAATTTTAGTCATTGATAAAGGAGGCATTTATAGCATCCCCATAAAGCCAAACATAGTTTTATTAACCCAATCCCCAAAAATAAATTTAGAACGGTTAATTGGAGAATTAAATCCAGCAATTATTATTGCCGATGGCAGTAATTATAAATATTTAGTTGAGAATTGGCAGCAAACCTGTTTACAAAAAAACATCCCTTTTCACTCAACCAGTGAAAAGGGATATTATAAGATTGAATTAAACTAACTTATTTAGGCATAAATTGATTTACCGCCTCTAACCATTTTTCGGGTCCTCCAGCCACATAACCGGTTTTTCCTAATTGTTGCAAATTAATTTGAGTTCCGTTTTTCTGCGGACTGACAAACCAAATTGTTGGAAAACCTTGCACCTGGAATATTTGTTGCAATTGATCATTTTGTTGTTTTAGGCTTGCTTCTAATTGGGTTTTTTTAGGAAAATCCAATTCAACTAAAATCACTTTTTTAGACCATTCTACAAATTCAGGTTTTTGAAAAACCTCTTTTTGCAATTTAATACACCACCCACACCAATCACTCCCAGTAAAAAATAACATAAGTGGTTTTTTACTTTTTGTAGAAAGTTCTATCGCTTTATTAATATCTGTTTGCCACTTTAATTCTTGGGCACTCAACGTTTGAAGAGACCAAAAAAAGACAAAATATAAAATAATCTTATTCATTTATTTCACAGTTTTTAATTCCGCTAATAATTGTTCCGGTTGATAATACCCAACAACCACTTTCGCTATATCTCCATTTTTGTCTAGAATATACATTGATGGATAACCTTCAACATTGAGAAAACCTGTAAATTCATGCATACTGTTTCTCCCTTTACGGGTAGCATCGTAGCCTGGATTTGTATATTTTTTCCCTTTATAATTAACTACCGAATTTCCTTCTCCGTTAAATTTAACCGCATAATATGTGGCGTTTATAAATTCTGACACTTCTTTGGTTTGAAAGGTATTTTTGTCCAACATTTTACAAGGTCCACACCAATCCGTATAAACATCCATAAATATTGGTTTCGGGTTTTTCTTTTGTAACGCTAATGCTTCATCAAGCGTCATCCATTTAATTTCCTGAGCTTGTGATGAAACTGTTGTAATAATTAGAAAAAGAGCAAAAAGTAATTTTTTCATAACATTTTTTTATAAGTTGAATTTCAAAAATAATGCCGAAATTTAAAATAATTATTTCACATCCTGCATTAATTTTTTCACAAAAGGTGAAATGGCAATTAAAACTAATCCAAAAACTAAAGCATAGATAGCTAAATCTTTATAACCATCCGCATATACTATTAATTTGTCAAAGTTTGAAGAATTCTCAGAAGCTTCAGCAATATTCGCTCCAAGAATACCGGCAAAATACTGTCCGTAAGCACTCGCTAAAAACCACATTCCCATAATAACCGCTTGTGTCTTTTGAGGAGAAAGTTTTGTCATGGCCGACATTCCGATGGGTGATAAACACAATTCCCCAAAAGTAATCACCAACCAACCCATTGTAAATAAATCTAAAGAAGTAATCCCATCCGGGTTTGAAAAGAATTTTGTATAATAAAACACATAGAATCCTCCCGCTAAGAAAAGAAAAGCTAAACCAAATTTGACTACCGTATTTGGCTCAATTTTTCGCTTATTCATCCAAAGCCAAGCCATTCCTACTAATGCTGCAAAGGCTATAACAAAAAAGGAATTCGAAGAATTATTTACTCCATTAGGGTCTAACTTTACACCCAGAACGGTATTATCTAGATTATTGGCTGCAAATAAACTTAAAGAACCGCCACTTTGTTCAAAAAAGGCCCAGAAGAAGATTGAAAATAGTATAAAGACTAGAGCTGCTAACAATTTTTTATTTTCCACTAATGAAAAGTTTCTCATTTCAAAAAACAAATACAGTAAGGCTAATGGTCCGATTATAAACATAAAATAATCGGTATATTCCGTTTTAGCAACCATGGTCATAATAATTGGAATGATTACTAATGAGCCAATATAAGTCGCAATTTCTAAAGTTCTCCTTTTAGATTTTTCTAAATGAGCCAGAGGAGAAAGACCTATTTCTCCTAATGTTTTTTGTGTTTGTGTAAAAGTAAGTAAGCTCACAATCATCACCACTGCCGCAAATCCGAAAGCAATATTCCATCGCAAATGCTCAGGAATGAATGATTCCCATAATGTTCCGTTTGCCACGGCAATACAAATATAACCACCCAATAAAGCTCCCAGATTTACTCCCATGTAGAAAAAAGAAAAACCGGCGTCTCTTCTATTGTCGCCATCGCGGTAGAGTTTACCCACCATGGTAGAAATATTTGGTTTAAAAAACCCTGTCCCAATGATTGTAAAACTAATTCCGAAAAAGAAAAATTGTTTAGGGTCTATTGCCAAAATAATGCTTCCCACAATCATTAACAAACCACCCCAAAAAAGTGATTTTCTATAACCAAGAATTTTATCTGCAAATAATCCTCCAATAAATGTAAAAGCATAAACAAATGCTTGAGTAGCTCCATATTGTAAATTGGCTGTTTTTTCATCCATCATCAGCTGGCTCACCATAAATACGGCCAACATGCCACGCATTCCATAAAAACTGAAACGCTCCCACATTTCGCTAAAGAAAAGGTACCACAATTGTTTTGGGTACTTTCCTTTAAAATCATGAATTTCTTCTACTGTATACATTTCGTTATTTTTAATTAATTCCTTTTTCTTTCATAACTTTATTCAGTTGTTTCAAAAGAACAAACATGAGTAACGTTGCAAACATCAATAATCCGAAATTTATCCAGAAGAAGTCAGCTTTATTATCATAGGTATCCCATAAACTAGCTAAAACGCCACTTAATTTATTTCCAATAGAAGTTGACAGGAACCACCCTCCCATCATGAGTGAAGTAATGTTGGTTGGACTTAATTTTGAAACAACTGACAATCCCATAGGACTCAGAAACAATTCACCGATGGTTATGACTCCGTAATTCGCCACTAACCACCAAACACTCACTTTTTCCGAACCATTCCCTCCCATATTGACGGCTGCCACCATGACTAAAACAGATAAAGCTGAAATCAATAATCCGAATGCAATTTTTGTAGGTGTTGAGGGCTCTTTCTTCCTGCCTCTTAAAAAGGTGAAAAAAGCAACCACAAGTGGCGTTAAAAGGATTACCCAACCCGGATTAATGGATTGGCTTAAATTAGCTGACCATGTGAAAATTTTACTATTCTCTTCGGGTAATTTTTCTTTTTTAACGTTTCTAAAATACAACGGATAATCAACTACTTTTATAACTTTCCCATCTTTCTTTTGAATTCTGAAAGCTTCATCATAAAGAGCTACTGAATCTCTTTTGTATACCAATGTGTCTGTTAAAACTAATTTTGAAGCAATAGTCTGGGAAACACCTGTTAGCTCTCTGTCAGTATATTTGTCACCCCAATTATTTAATGCTGAACCATTTAATTTAAAAACCGCCCAAAACAAAATAACTACGCCAAATATGGTTAACAACGCTCCAATTGGTCTTTTATCCTCTTTTTTAGCTTTGAAATATAAACTGGCATAAAAGAAAATAACCGGTATACAAGCAAAAATAAAAGCATCTGTACTATCAGAACCAAAAATTGAACAATTTGGATTTGCATCCGATTGAACACCATTGATAAACCAACCTATTATTCCGAAAAGTGCCGACGGTAATAAAATGAATAATACAATTTTATAAAAGGGCATATCGCCTTCTTGAACACCTTTCTTTTCTGTTTTGTTTCCATAATGTTTCGTTCCTAAAATAAACACAATAACTCCAATAAACATGCCTACCCCAGCCGCCATAAAAGCATATTGCCAACCAAAAAGGATTTTTAAAGCTGCACCAAAGAAATTACAAATAAAGGCCCCAATATTTATTCCCATATAGAATATGTTATAACCCTCATCTTTTTTTTCTTTGAATTTATCTTCATTATAAAAATTACCCAGCAGAGTTGAAATATTAGGTTTAAAAAAACCATTTCCTACGATAACTAACGTCATAGCAATGTAAAGTACCGTTATATTATGAATTCCCATCATAAAATAACCGGCACCCATCATCAATCCACCAATGATAATTGACTTTTTGTAACCCCAATACCTATCAGCAATTAAACCACCAATAAAAGGGGTCAGAAAAACCAAAGCGATAAATGTTCCGTATAAATCGGATGCTTCTTTTTCGGTCATAGCAAAACCGGCCTCTACATCTTTAAGGTATAAAGTAAAAATACCAATCATTAAATAATACCCGAAACGTTCCCACATTTCAGACAAAAACAAATACGGCAGTGCTTTAGGATGACTTTTCCACATAAATTATTAGATTAAATAACAAACCTGCGAGAATGTTTCGCAGGTTTGAAAGATATGAAAATATTTTTAAAAACTAATTAACGAACACCGTGCATCATTTTTTTCAATTTAGGAGTAAGAGCCATTAAAATAACAGCTGCTAATCCACATAGAATTACGAAAACCATGAAGAATTCGAACAAATTATTGATTTCAAAACCAGCAAAAACAGGATTTGTTGGACTAATTTGATTGTCGGCCAATAATTTTAATTGTTCGGCCGTTGGTGTAACTGTTTTATCTAAAACTGCTTGTAAATCGATACCCATATCTTTCGCTTTGTTAAATTTTTCACCGGTTGCCGGTAAAATCGAACCTAAAGTACCCGCTAACGCATAACCGGCTGCATTTGATAAGAAGAATACACCGTATAGCAAAGAAGCAAAACGTTTAGGAGATAATTTACCTACTAATGATAATCCTATTGGGGACAAACATAATTCGGCACACGTTTGAATTAAGTATAATAATATTAACCACTTAATAGCTAACAAACCATCATTTCCTAAATCCTTGACATTATAAGCTATGATGAAATAACTTAAAGCAATTAGAGCTAATCCAACGGCTTGTTTTACTGGTGAAATTGGTTCTTTTCCGTGTTCTCTTAATTTATCCCAAAGTAAACTAAATGGAACGGCAAAAATCACTACAAATAAACCATTGAAAATTTGCACCATAGAAGGCGGCATATTATATCCAAAGAAATTTCTATCCGTTTGATTATCTGCAATGAATGTTAGTGAAGAACCCGCTTGCTCAAAAGCGGCCCAGAAAAATATCACAAAAAAGGCTACAATATAAATTACTAAGATTCTGTCTCTCTCAACTTTTGTAAGAGAAGAATCGGAAATAATTAAACCCGCCAATGAAATACCACTAGCATAAATAATCGAATAAATAATGTTTTGATCAAACACGTAATGAAAAACTAATCCCAATCCAATGAAACCAACAACTGCTCCAATTAAAGCTGTTTGAGAGAAAATTGCTTTTTGAGACTCTCCTTCTTCATAATCATCATTAACGTTGTGTTTTGGCAAACCACCAATTGGTCTTCCTTCCGGAGTAACCACATATTTATTCTTTAAAAAATAAAATATTGCAGTTCCAATTAACATTGCAATTGCCGCAGCTAAAAATCCATATTTAAAAGCATGAATATCTCTAATCCCATCTACATCTTTAACATCTCCAACAATTGGACAAATTAATTGACCTAAAAAGGCACCCATATTGATACCCATATAGAAAATAGTAAAAGCTGTATCTAATTTACTTTTTTCCTGTTTTGGATATAAACTACCCACCATTGAGGAAATATTTGGTTTAAAAAAACCATTCCCAAAAATGATTATTCCTAGTGCCGACCATAATAATGTATCTGCTAAAGAAAGGTTTGTACCAAAAACACTAGCACTTAGAAACAACAAAAACTGTCCTACAGCCATCATTAAACCACCTAAAAGAATACAATTTCTGTTTCCAAAAAATCGGTCAGCAATAAAACCGCCTAACATTGGGGTCAAATAACAAAGCCCTAGGAAACCACCATATATCAACGAAGCTTCAGCTTCATTTTTCATTAAAGCGTTTACCATGAACAAGGTCAAAATGGCTCTCATACCATAGAAATTGAACCTCTCCCACATCTCGGTTCCGAATAATACCCAAAGTCCTTTTGGATGTCCTGATTTTACTGCTACTTCACTCATAAAATTTGTTTTGGTTAGTTATAGGTTTTGGTTAATATAGTTTGTCATTTTAGTATACAATTGCAAGCGTATTTTTCCGCCATAAATACCGTGATTGGTGTCCGGATAAATGGCTTGATCAAATTGTTTATTGGCTAATTGCAAGGCTCGAATCATGCGGGTTGCATTTTGAAAATGAACATTATCATCCGCTGTTCCGTGAATGATTAAATAATTTCCTTTCAATTTATCTACGTGATTGATAGGTGAATTGTCGTCATAACCACTTGCGTTTTCTTGAGGCGTTTGCATGTATCGTTCCGTATAGATTGAATCGTAAAAACGCCAGTTGGTTACCGGAGCAACTGCAATCGCCATTTTGAAGACATCGTTCCCTTTTAGGATACAATTACTCGACATAAATCCACCGTAACTCCAACCCCAAATTCCGATTCTGGTTTTATCAACATAAGTATAATTTCCCAATACTTTTGCTGCATCAATTTGATCTTCCACTTCGTATTTACCTAATTCTTTTTGGGTCACTTTTTTGAAAGCTGCACCTTTGAATCCAGTTCCTCGGCCATCCACACAAGCTACTAAATAGCCTTGTTGAGCCAACATCATGTGCCAATAATCATTTGCTCCTAACCATTGATTTGCCACTTGTTGAGAACCCGGACCGCTATATTGAAACAACAATAACGGATATTTTTTTGACGCATCAAAATCCTTTGGTTTGATGATATAAGCATTCAATTTATGCCCTTTTTCGGTTGTTAATTCAAAAAATTCTTTTGTGGGAAGATTGTAGCTTTTAAGTTTTGAAGCTAATTCATTGTTATCAACGATTGATTGAACTTGCTTTCCGTCTTTTGAATTGTGTAATGTGAACGAAGTTGGTTCGGTTGAACTAGAAAAAGAATTGATAAAATATTGAAAATTAGGACTGAAAGTTGCCTTGTTGGTTCCGGTTTTGTTGGTTAATCGAACATTACTTTTTCCATCCAATTTAATTTTATAAACATCACGATTGATGGAACCATTTTCAACCGATTGATAATAAACTTGTCCATTTTTCTCATCAAAACCATAATAGGAAGTCACTTCCCAATTCCCCTTGGTGATTTGATTGCGAAGCTTTCCGGATTTATCGTAATGATAAATGTGATTAAAACCATCTTTTTCTGAGGTCCAAATAAAACTATTGTCTTGCAAAAAAGTTAGGTTGTCAGTTACCTCTACATAGGCTGTGTCCTTTTCATTTAATACAACTTTAGTTGTACCCGTTTTTGCCTCTACAAAAAGTAAATCTAAATTATTTTGATGACGGTTCAAAACTTGTACACTTAACGCATTCGCGTCGTTGGTCCATTTCATTCGGGCTATATAAAAATCGCTGTATTGACTTAAATTAATTTTATTAGTTGCATTGGAAGCAACATCATAAATATGCAAAGAAATCAACGCATTTTTTTCTCCTGCTTTTGGGTATTTAAACACTTCTTGTGATGGGTATAATTCTTTTCCAAAAACATCCATTGAGAATTCAGGCACATTTGATTCATCAAATTTTATATAGGACAAATGTGTCCCGGATTTGTTCCAATCAAAGGCTCTTACAAAAGCAAATTCTTCTTCATACACCCAATCAGTAATTCCGTTGATGATTTCATTTTTCTTTCCGTCATTAGTAATTTGCGTATGCTTTTTAGACGCCACATCTAAAACAAATAAATCATTTTGATAACCATAGGCAATTTTTTTTCCATCCGGAGAAAATAGTGGTTCCTGAATTTTATAATCGGCTACTTTTTGAAGAGTTTTGGTAGCAATATCATAAATATAAAAATCGGCAACGGAAGAATGACGATAAATTTGCTCAGAATTTAAAGCAATCAACAATTGCGTTTCTGCTTCATTAAAGGTGTAACTATCAATAGATGATAACTCAACGTGATTTTTAGAATCAACTAATGTGCTTACTTTTTTTAATGTTGCAAAATCATATAAATCAATTTGAAAGGTTTTTGAAGCTCTGTCAAAATTAAGAACCGTATATTGATTCGTTTTTTTCATAGCCTGAAGAGCATCCATCCCTTTAGTTCGGAAAGCACCGGAAGCCCAAATATCTTCTAATGTTATTTTTTGTTGCCCAATTGCAGCAAAAGAAATAAATAGAAACAAGAAAATTACTTTATTAAAATGATTCATAGTTGGCATGTTAAAAAAACGTTCAATTTTAGTGAAAAAAATGGAATAATTCGTCCTTTTATGTGTTAAATAGCAATTTTAGATTTTTTAAAAAGTTTGAGATTTTAAAAAAATTACATTCTAATTTTAATTTTTATTAAATTTGTGTATTAATCTAATCCTGATGGAAACTATTCGAATTCAATTTCAACCCAATTTAAAATCTAAAATTCTTGAATTATTGAGTTCATTTTCAGAGAATGAAGTGCAAATCATTCAAGAGGATCCTTCTTTTGAAAAAAACAAAAGAATTCTTGAAGAGGAACTTAAAAACATTGAGAGCGGAAAATCTAAATGTGTTTCTATGGAAGAATTAGATTTGGTTATGGAAAAAATAATTTCAACCTATGAAGATTAGATTTTCTGAAAAATTCATTAATGATCTATCTGAACAAGTTGTATTCATTGCAAAAGACAAACCAAAAGCAGCAAGAAAATTCAAAAACGATTTATTAAGATACATTTCAAAAGATTTAAAAACTCCTTTTAATTTCAGGAAATCAATTTATTTTGATGATGAGTTAATTCGAGATTACATTTTCAAAGGATATACTATCACCTTTAAAGTCAATTTACAAAAAAAAGAAATAATTGTTTTTGGGTTTATTAAATACAAGAATTCACTCTGATTTTATAAATTCTTAACTACTATCTTTGCATTACATAAGATTTAAGCAACAACCATGAACCACGAAGTTTCCGGATTTTCAAAATTATCCAAGATTGAAAAAATCGATTGGATTGCTCAAAACTATTTTTCTGAACCCAAAGTTGCTGTTGCATTACTTCAAAACTATTGGAATAGTGATGAAAAACTGCAACAATTGCATGATGAATTCATTGAAAACACCATTTCCAATTTTTATTTACCGTTAGGAATTGCTCCCAATTTCAACATCAACGGAAGGAATTATACAGTTCCGATGGTTATAGAAGAAAGTTCGGTGGTTGCGGCTGCCGCAAAATCAGCTAAATTTTGGTCAAAACGAGGCGGATTTAAAACCACTGTTTTGAATACTGAGAAAATTGGTCAAGTGCATTTTATATACAAAGGTGAAACTTCAAAATTGGTTGCTTTTTTTAATCAAACGAAAGCAAAATTTTATTCTGAAACCGAAAGCATCACTAAAAACATGCAAAAAAGAGGTGGCGGAATTTTAGATATTGTCTTAAAAGACAAAACCTCCGATTTAGAAAATTATTTCCAACTGCATGCCACTTTTGAAACAAAAGACAGTATGGGGGCTAATTTTATCAACTCTTGTTTGGAACAATTTGCTAAAACATTGAAAGCAGAGGCTCAAAATTACACTGCTTTTTCTGAAGAAGAAAAAAACATTGAAGTAGTCATGAGTATTCTTTCCAATTATGTGACCAATTGTATTGTTCGAGCAGAAGTTTCCTGTCCTATTGAAGAATTAGCTGAAAAACACATCGAAAACCCAACGGAATTTGCCGAAAAATTTGTTCGTGCCGTGCAAATAGCAACAATCGAACCTTATCGTGCCGTTACCCACAACAAAGGCATTATGAATGGTGTAGATGCTGTTGTTTTAGCGACAGGTAATGATTTTAGAGCCGTAGAAGCCGGGGCCCATGCTTATGCGAGTAGAACCGGGAAATATAGCAGTTTATCGTATGCAAAAATTGAAAAGGGTATTTTTAGTTTTTGGCTAGAGATTCCTTTGGCTTTAGGAACAGTTGGTGGATTAACCTCTTTACATCCTTTAGTTAAATTAAATTTAGAAATACTTGAAAAACCTTCTGCAAAGGAACTCATGCAAGTAGTTGCCGCTGTTGGTTTGGCACAAAACTTTGCTGCTTTGCGTTCACTCACAACCAAAGGAATTCAGGAAGGACATATGAAAATGCACTTAAATAATATTTTAAATCAATACCATGCAACGGCTGAAGAACGCATTCAGGTTTTAGCCTATTTTAAAGACAATACTATTTCACATGCTTCTGTTTCAGAATTTATGGAACACTTGCGAAAATAAAATACCCTTGAAAAAAACTTTTTACAGCAACGGAAAATTACTTCTAACCGGAGAATATGTCGTTTTAGATGGAGCACTTGCCTTGGCATTGCCGACAAAATTTGGTCAAAACTTATTGGTAAAACCCGGCAAAACAAACGAAATTAACTGGAAAAGCATTGATGCAGATGGAAGCACTTGGTTTGAAGAGGTGTTTACTTTTGATTCTATCGTTCAAGAAAACAAAACAATGAGCGAAAATCCTATTCATAAAACATTGATTGAAATTTTACACGAGGCTTTTCAGATGAAACCGGATTTTCTGTTAGGTAATAATGGCTATTCTATTGAAACTAATTTATCCTTCCCAAAAAACTGGGGATTAGGCACTTCTTCCACACTAATTAATAACATTGGACAATGGTTAGAGCTTGATGCTTTTGAATTGTTACAACGAAGTTTTGGAGGAAGCGGTTATGATATTGCCTGTGCTAAAAAAGATAATCCAATTATCTATCAATTAATAAATAATCAACCAAGTTATAAAAAAGTAGCTTTTTATCCTGAATTTAGAAATCACTTATATTTTGTGTATTTGAATAGAAAGCAAAGTAGTAAATCGGCCATTGCAAATTACATCAATAAGCAAAATGAAATTGGAAAAACGATTGAAAAAATAAACGCCATTACTAAGTCCATTTTATCAACTTCTGATTTAAAGACCTTTGCTTATGAAATAGAAAAACATGAAAGCATCCTTAGTGAAGTCTTAGAGATGAATACCATTAAAGAAGCTTTTTTTGATGACTTTAAAGGTGTAATCAAAAGTTTAGGTGCTTGGGGCGGCGATTTTGTATTAGCCATTTCAAAGGAGAATCCTTCCGGCTATTTTAAAGAAAGAGGTTTTGATACAGTTATTTGTTATGATGATATGATTTTAAAATAGAAACTTCTGCTCTCTCAAATTTGAAGGTCAAGCTATAATACAAAAAATCCCAACTTATCGGTTGGGATTTCTTATAAACATACAGTTTGAATTAATAATTAAACTGGAATCTATTGTCTTTAATTTCTGCTTTATCTTTTAAGGCTGAGAATACGCGATTCACACCCGATGCATTTTGAGATTTTAACGCATTGAGTTGAGCGGAATAATCTTGAGTTGGCAATGCTTTTGTCACTTTAGTTGTTTTAACAACAAAAACACTTGCATTTCCTTCAATTGGAGCAGAAAGCTTGTTTGCAGGAGTTGAAAAGGCAAAACCAACAACTTTTGGTTCATAACCTAAAGTAGCCACTACAGGATTTTCTAATGTTACATCAGCAGCATTTTGAACCTGAACAGCATTTGCTGTAGCCATAGCTTCTAAGGTAGCTCCTTTCATTTTTGCCATTATTTTTTCGGCTTTCTTTTTATTTTTCAAGATTGGTTCCACTTGAAGGCGAGCATCTTCAATATTCAATAAACCTTCTTCATTTACTTTTTTAAGTTTTGCAATTAAATGCCCCACTTTAGCAATTTCAAATCTTTTTACGTCGTTCAATTCAGTATCACTTTCAAAAGCCCAACGAATTACTTGTCTTTGAGCTCCCATTTGACCTAATGTTTCATCTAACGCTTTTACGCGTACAGGAGGAACAACAGTAAGTTTTGCTTCTTTAACCGCTGCTTCAAATGATTTTTCAGCCGCTGCTAATTCAAATTTAACGGCATTGGTATAGGCAACCTCAGCTGTTTTTTCAGAAGCTTCAATTTTTTGAGCAATTGTCGCTAAACGGATTGCGTCTTGTTTATCCGTCACTTTAATAATATGATAACCAAACTCTGTTTCAACTAAACCAACTTTTCCAATTGGGTTATTGAACACGAAATCGTTAAATGCAGGAACCATTTGACCTGGACCAAAGAAATCTAAATCACCCCCTTTTTGAGCAGAACCTTGGTCTTCAGATGCCGTAAATGCCAACATGGTAAAAGAATCAGGGTTTGCATTAATTTGGCCCAATAACTCTTCGGCTTTTACTTTAGCTTGTTCTTTTGTTCTGTCTTCTTTTGGTTGAGCTCTTGATCCGGTAAAACTGATTAAAATGTGGCTTGCTCTGGCTTTTGCTCCAGCTTTTCTACCCATAGAACGGCTTAAGGCATAGTATTCACCATATACATAAGGACCATAAATTTGTCCTTCCGGTAAATTAAAAATTTGCTCAGCATGTTCAGCGGGTAAATCTGATTTACCTACATACGTTGAATCATAAGGGAAATCAGAATTTGCATTAACAAATTCAATTACATTTTTTGTATTTGAAAAACCAGCAATAGTATCGTTAGTAGATGTTTCATTATTATAAACCACTTTAGAATTCAATAAAGAAGCCACTTTATTTTTAATTTCAGTTTTATCAGCATCGGAAGGTTTGTCTTCAATTACAACGTATTCAATCTCTCTTGTTTCTTCTGCTTTATATTTTTTCTCGTTCTTTTTCATGTATTCGATTATTTCTTCATCCGTAACTTTTACATCACTGTCTTTAATTGAAGAAAAAGGAACCGCTACGAAATCAAACGTAACTTTATTATTTTGCAAGTTATATTTAAATTTTGCATCGTTTTGAGTTGTGAAAAATCCACCTTTCACTAATGAGCTGTAAATTTGATATTTTGAATTAATATTGGCATTCTTTTCAGTAGATTCAAAATATTCCACTTCTTGCGGATTAGAACTTGCTTTGATATACTCTCTGTACTTATTAATATCAAATTGTTTTAACTCATTTTGAAAACTTGGATTTTGACCAAAATTTGGATCATTTTTCAAGGTTTCAATTAAGTGTTTTTCACTTATTCTAATGCCTAATTTCTCTAATTCTTCTGTTAAAAGAGCAACATTTACTTCTTGATCCCAAACACGGTTTACTGCTTGAATGGTAGACATTCCTTGACCCCCTTTTTCAGTGTTACCCACCTTCAAACGGAATTCTTCGAAAGCAATATCCTTTCCATTAATACTACCAACATTTGTTGAAGTTTGAGCAAAGCCACCGCTTTGAATTACGTCAGCCAGTACAAAAGAGAATAATGCCAAAGCAATAATCACAATTAGAATAAATGAACGTTGTCTAATTTTTCCTAAAATCGCCATTTTATTTATGTTTTATTTTTATTTCAGTTTGCGAAAATACAATTATCTATGAAATAATTATAAAGAAATCGAGATAATTTGTGTAATTTTTGCATGTCCCACTCTATTCCAACTTAAATAAAAGTAGTTTGGCTTTAATACTAAGAAAATGTGAGCCTAAATATAGGAATAGTATGAGCAGTAATGCTTTAATTCGTAATTGTCAAAGTCACTAATTCAATTTTTCTATTCGAAGCTTCTTCAATTACAAAATGAAAATTTTCGACCGAAATTTTTTCTCCTTTAGAAGGAAATTCTTTGGTATGATTTATAATAAAACCTCCTAAAGTAGAATAGGAATCTTCTTCAGGAATATTTAATTTATAGGTTTCATTAATATATTCTACATCCAAACGAGTTGAAAAACGGTATTGTTTCTCGTTTATTTGCTCCTCAACCAGTGTTTCATCCTTGTCGTGTTCATCTTCAATTTCCCCAAAAAGTTCTTCAACAATATCTTCAACTGTAATCATTCCGGATGTTCCGCCATATTCGTCTAGTACAATGGCAACGCTTTTTCTTTTTTTGGTAAGTAAATCGAGTACATCTTTGATAAACATTGTTTCAGGCACAAACTCAACAGAAATCATTACTGATTTTATTGTTTTTGGTTTTCTGAAAAGTTCAAAAGAATGCACATATCCAATGATATCATCTAAAGAAGATTGAAATACTAAAATTTTAGAATAACCTGTTTCTATAAATAATTGTTTTATTTCACTTACGGAATCATGAATTTCTACTGCCGAAATTTCAGTTCTAGGAATCATTATATCTCTGGCTTTTACACCGGAAAATTCTAATGCATTTTGAAACATTAAAATTTCAGAATCGACCGATTCGTGGTCTTCAACAGAATTCATTTGTTCTGAAATAAAATTTCCAAGTTCTACTTTACTAAAAAACAATTGCGTTTCATCTCCTTGTGTTTTAAATACTTTTTTCAAAACAAAATCTGAGATCCAGATAGTGAATGCCGAAATAAAATATAACAATTCATAGAAAAAATAGGCCGGAACTGCAAAAATTTTCATGCAATTATTAGCGTAAATTTGGAAAAATACTTTTGGCAAAAACTCTGCTGTGATAAGGATTACAGCTGTTGAAATCAAGGTTTGAATCATCAATATCTGAAAAGGCAAATTATGAATTTCTAAATAATCCGGAAACAATAATTTGATAATTAGATCACCCATCATAAATCCATAAACAACTAGTGCGATATTGTTCCCCACTAACATGGAAGCAATAAACATGGAAGGCTTTTCAGTAATTTTAGTCAAAATTTTGGCAACAAAACCCTCTTGTAGTTTTTCGATACCCAAATAAACTTTATTGGAGGATACAAAGGCAATTTCCATTCCGGAAAAGAATGCTGAAAGCAGTAAACAGATGATGATAATACTGACTTCCATCCAGAATTACTTTTTATCTTGGTTATTCATTTTCTTCATAAACTTTCGTCTGAAAAAAAACATAAAAATTGCCATCACCGCAAAAAAGAACATCATCCACGGACTTTTTTCTTCAGAATTTAAATTTATAAATCCTTGGTAAATAAAAAATCCTGCTGCAAAAAGATAAAAGTATTGTATGTATTTAAGGTATGTCATAATTTAATGAAAGGTATTAGGTTAAAGGTTTTTGACTTTGATTTACTCGGCATCATTTATCAAACCATACACTTTTTGGAAATTAATTCGTTTAAAATCTTTACTAAAATCTAGACCTTCACCTGTTGAAAGTCCTTTATTAGGGTCCGTAAATTTAAACTTTTTTTCCGTAAAAAACCATTCATTTTTTTGGTCGTAATACAATTGTTCCGTTTCTAAAAATTGCCCTCCGTCAGCAGTCATCTTGACATTTCCTTGCAAGTCAATTATATCTGTCCCTTTGAACGTGATGGCATAATCGGCTTTAATGTAATTTTTTTTACCCTTTTCATCAAATAGTGTTACATCAATTCCTTTTGGAAACTCTGTAAACGGGTATTGAACGGTACCGTAATCAAACATTTTAGGACTAATCAAAATGGCTTTGATTCTACCGGAATCGGTATATTTTAAATTCACGGAATCCGCTTCTCCAGAAGCCATAAATTCAGAAATATTAATTTTCTGAATTTCTTTAAAATTACTTTCACACGCAAAAAACAATGTCACAGCAAATACTGTGACACTGAAATTTATTATTTTTTTTATGCTAAGCATTTAGTTACAAATTTGGAACTGTAACACATTTACCAACCCAACATTTGAAACAGATGCTTTGACCTGCTCTTCCTGAGTTAAAAATTTCTTGTTTAGACGGAGCCAATTTATCGTAAGAGGAAGCTGCTGCATTTCCAGATGCTGTTCCTGCTTTTCTTGCTGTTTGAGCTGCTAACCAATAAATCGCTCTTTTTTCAAATGGATCATTTCCACAGTCATTCGCACTATTCGCATACAATTGAGCAATATAAACATGAGCCTCTCCAAAGGATGGTTTTGCAGCTAACGCTTTTTCAGCATAAGCTCTGGCTTGAACTTTGTTACCGTTTCCATAAATATTTCTGGCAATTGTATAATAAACATTTGCTTTTTTAGTGTTATCTTTTTGTAATTCAGCAGACTGATTAAAATACTCTAAAGCTTTAGCAGTATTCTTTTTTGTATAGAAAGATACCCCTAAATTATAGGCTGATTCAGCTGTTGGATTTAAAGAATGTAATGCATCTGATATTTTTGAAAACAACGGGTCAGATGAACATCCTTTTTTATCTAAACGGTCTGCTGCTCTTTTTAACCACTCAGCATTTGCTTTATTCTCTTCAAAACTTGCTCCTAAGAATGGAATTAAACGCTCACACGTTGCTAATTGAGCAATCTTAGCATCCATGCTGGAATGAATAGTTTCGAAAGCATCTAAGTTAATTTGATGATTTTCTTTTGCTCTTTTCTCTTTATCTGTTAATTCTGTTCCACTTTCTTCCTTTTGCAATAAAACATCTAAAGCATCTGAAACCCCTTTCTCTTCTTCATCAATTTTATCAGAAACTTGATCATATTTATTGAAAATATCTTGTAATTTAATTCCGTTTTTATTTGCTTCAAAATCATTTACATAAATTTCAAAGTAAACATATAATGCTTTTGGATTACTGAAATTATCTTTATCATTTTTGAAAGCTGTGTCTAAAAGTTGGTATACTTCATCGGAAGTGCCACTATTATTTTCAAAAAGGACCATTGCTTTTTTAACTTCAATTCCTTTTGCTTTAGCGGGAAAATTAGTTTTAAATTCATCTTGTAATTTAATAAAATCACGTACTTCCTTTTCTTTATCTGCAGGTGTTTTAGCGTTATCAATTCTGGAATTGATAATTCTTTCACCATAAATATATATAGCTTCACTAAAGGAAGGGCAATCTTTTCTTAACTCTTGAAGATGTTTGTAGGTTTCTTCTCCATAGTTTTTTGTTTTTGCCATTTCAGCAAAAATTGATAGTTTTTCTGCACAGTTTGCAGCACTTTGGGCAAAGCCATTAAACGTTACTAGTATAAAGGCAAATAAAATAATTACTTTAGTTTTCATAATATTAAAAATTTCTCTTTTAGTCATATTTTCTTTTAATAAACCATTTGTCATTCAATGAAAAACTTACACTTAAGTTTGAATAATTTTCTTGTATTAGTCCAGAACTTGTTGTTCCTCGCTTACCGAATTCAAAACCAACGTTTACATTGGAGAACGAACCTTTTATTGGCAGACCTAATCCAAAAGTTATGCCAAAATTATTAATCGACTCATTATTGACAATTAATCCTGTATTTTGATAATTAAATCCTCCTCTATACGTTATTCTTTTATAATAACTGGAGAAGGAATTATAATCCGGCATATAGTAACCTCCAAAACTGTATTTAGTAACATTTTCATAGGAAACATCGTTTATATCGTCAAACCTACTTCCAAAGTTACTGCCTTGCATAAATGTAACTTCTGCTCCAACAGACCATTTTCTCACTTCCCCGACACCAAATCCAATTCCAATTTTGGAAGGGTATTTTACTTTAGTATCATTAACAGGAACATCTTCTTCATTAACCACTAATTCCCCAAAAGATTCTGAAAACTGAACTATCGCAATCTTTCTTTCATTTGCCAAAGATAAAGTGCTTTCAGGAGAATAAATCAAACTTCCAAATATTGTTGTCGTTTTATTGATTAATTTATTATACATCAAACTAGTATTGAAATTAAATCCGGTTATTTCACTACTATTTAATTCTCTCGTTCCATACTGAATACCCGTTAGAAAACTAATATCATTGGTTGTAATATTACCAAAATTAAAATTCATATCTGCCCCTATCCGAAAATTTTTATTGATTTTATAACCTACGCCACCATAAATTTTATTTGTCCCTCCACTTCCTGTGAATCTAGATATTGGCGTACTGTCATCAACATAATTATTTTGAATTTGATAGCCAACGGAAGTAAAAGACATTACGGCAAACGCCGCACCAAGTCGTTTTGAAATAGGGACCGCTAATGCTATATAATCTAAGGAAGCTCTATTTGCCGTTTCTGATTGACTTGCTGTTTTATAATTTACATAATTTAAATTACCCCCAATTGTAAAAGTAGTATTCATGATATCAGACAAACTTGCAGAATTATTGATATTGATATGAATGGAATCATTTATCATATTTATTCCACCCATAGATCTTGTTTCCACATTTCCTTTAAACACTAAATCTCCAATTCCGTAAAAAGAATAGGGTGAGGATGATGCATTTTGAGCATTAGAAAAGAATGAAAATATCAAGCAAAAAATTATAAGAATTTTTTTAATCATTGTTGATTTTGTATTGAAAAAATTGGTTTAAACTTTCTAACAGAAAATTTGAATTGGCAAATATGGTATTTTTTAATCTTTTTGCCAAAAATTCAGCGTCTCCTCCCGTTAAAATTATGGTAAAGTTTTCATTTTTGTTTTTATACTGCTCTATAAACCCATCTATTTCATGGATTAATCCATTTACAACACCGGAATGAATGGATTGATTTGTGGAATTTCCAATAAAATTTAGAGGCTCTTCCAGGGTTAATAACGGCAATTTTGCAGTGAATTGATGCAATGACTCGTATCTCAATCGAAGTCCGGGAGAAATAGCTCCTCCCCAATACCTATTTTCATCATCAATAAAATCATAAGTAACACAAGTCCCTGCATCAATAACCAATTTATTTTTTTTAGGGAAAAGCAAAGTTGCTCCTGATGCCAGTACCATTCTATCAATTCCTAATGTAGTTGGTGTTGCATATTTATTTTGAAACGGAAAAATATCCTGGTGAGAAACAAAATGAATAGAAATCCTTTCTGAAAACGAATTAAAGACAATACTATTTTCATTTCCAACCGAAGAAACAATTAAATCAGTGATTTTTGGATTCTTTTCTAAAATATTTTCAATATTATTTTTAACTTCTACACTTGAAAATACAAATTGATTAATAAGTGTATTTCTCTCATAAACAGCACCTTTAATCCTAGTATTTCCAACATCAATAGCTAAAAGCATTCCGATAGATTTTAAAAAGGCGAAGATACGAATAGATTTTTTTTTATAATTGTTTTGGATAAAATAAAAATCGCACTATATTTGCACCCGCATTAGCAACGGTACCTTAGCTCAGATGGTAGAGCAATGGACTGAAAATCCATGTGTCCCTGGTTCGATCCCTGGAGGTACCACTTAAACCCGAATAGCAATATTCGGGTTTTTTGTTTTCAAAGAAAGATAATGTCGCACTTTGTTTATATATTATTTTCAAAAACTACTTCAAAATATTACATTGGAGAAACTCATAATGTGGACGAAAGAGTTAAAAACCATAACCAACATAACTATCTAAATTCATATTCAAAAATTGCAAATGATTGGGAATTGGCATTTTGTTTTGAATGTAGTGATAGAAATAACGCTTTATATCTTGAAAAATTTATCAAAAAAATGAAAAGCAGATTATTTATTCAAAAGATAATTGCAAATCCTGAAATTCTATCTGATATACTTTCCAAAAAAAAATAAATCCATGTGTCCCTGGTTCTCCCGAAGCTTCGGGACTGGAGGTACCACTTAAACCCGAATAGCAATATTCGGGTTTTTTGTTATTTAATA